>ERZ1673697.408-NODE-408-length-68545-cov-7.924339_pt1 | contig 68545 bp, 69 predicted proteins | sample MGYA00580227_ERZ1673697 | MGnify/ENA primary metagenome ERZ1673697 (study PRJEB41218, sample SAMN15661759) | gut metagenome | host: Homo sapiens | place: Canada: London | collected 2015-08-20/2019-03-30 | study: EMG produced TPA metagenomics assembly of... | reverse complement strand
ATGGGACAGAAGTGAAAGAATTGCCCTTGGAAAATGAAACAATGGTTGAGACAGTTTGTTTGCTTTCAAAGAAGGTCCGCTAAATCAAAGGGTTTCAGCAATTTCGAGCAGATAGAGGCGTGTGTTTTTCCGCTTGGATGGACTGACATTTGTTTGGTGTTACTGAGGTTGGGTAAGAAAAATGAACGCTTTGGCAGCGCGGAGCCTCCCTTGGGAAAAGGTTAGAAGTTTGTCGAAAATGTGTACAATTAAGATATTAGTGAACTCTGGCTATAGATACTTGCAAAGGTGGTGAATGATATGAAATATATATTTCTTCATGGTCTGGGCCAGACAGCTTCAAGTTGGGATAAAACTATTTCCTGTATAGGAGAAAAAGAAAACATAATCTGCCCGAATTTGTTTGAGTTACTGCAGAAAAAAGAAGTAACTTATGCAAATCTGTATGAGGCTTTTTCAGAATACTGTAAGAATTTTTCTGAACCATTTGCCATATGCGGATTGTCTTTGGGTGGTGTTCTGGCCTTACATTACAGCATCGAAAATCCGGACAAAGTAAAGGCGGCAGTATTGATTGGCACACAATATAAGATACCAAAAGGATTATTAAAACTTCAAAATATCGTTTTTCATATTATGCCGCAAAGAATGTTTGATACGATAGGGCTTGCGAAAAAGGATGCTGTTAATCTGTCAAAATCAATGATGGATTTGGATTTTCGCCAGGAGCTACAGGAATTAAAGTGTCCGTTTCTCGTGATTTGTGGGGAAAAAGATAAGGCAAATAAAAAAGCATCATCGGAATTAGCAGGAATTCTTCCTCATGCAGAACTGAAAATAATACAAAATGCAGGACATGAGGTAAACATAGATGCACCGGAAAAATTAGGAGAGGTCTTAAAGGCTTTTTTGATTGGATTACTTGAATTGTGATATTATTAAAAAATGGAGGTTATAAGAAATAGGAATTTGGACTGTAAAGAATAACCAGTACGGCTTTGACAGACAGGAAAGTCTTACTAATTAAATCGAAGCACATATGATATGAGAAACGAATTAGAAAGGCAAGAATGTTAGTAAGACATGATGAAGATGGAAAAAAATACTTGTATGATTTGTTGGCAATAAAAAAAGAAACGAGCAGCCCGCTTGAGTCATAAGACTGTACGGTCAAAACCCATTTCCTATATTAAAGTATAAAGGATAGGGGGCGTATGTCAAGCCAAAAATCAAAATGAGGAGCATTGATGACCGTTTAGAGATTACATCTCCCGGAGGGGTGATATCTGAAGTGACCATTGAACGGATGAAGGAGTGCAGAAATTTCAGAATAGCTATTGACAATTTAGAATGTCTGTGCTACCATTGTTATCAATTTAATACTTCAAACCGTTGAAGCGGAGATAACGGCAATGATGCCTTTACAGAGAACCTGTGGTGCTGAGAGTCAGGTAAGAAACAAGTTGTCAAATGGACCGCTGAGGGCGCAGTCAACCCACGATTTACTTTGTAAAGGTGTTAGTATTCTGCGACGTTGCAGGCAGACGTCATTTGCCGGGGATATGTTGGTATCCTGCTAAGCGCATAGGGTCATTCCTATGAATTCAAGGTGGCACCGCGGATAAGTGTATTTATTCGTCCTTGACAGAAGGTATATTTCTGTCAGGGGCGTTTTTGTTTTTAAGACTCTTTTGATGGAAGATATAACGTCAAAAGGGTCTTTTCCTTTTTTAAGGAGGTTGTTTTATGATGCTTACCAGGCGCTGGTGGCGCTCCGTGCGCCGGATAAAGAATTTGAATCAGAATCCTAATCGAAAACCAAACCAACTTAAATATCTTAATTTGGAGGTGCAGTGAATGAAAATTCTGCCAACTTTAGCTGAAGTCAGGAAAATTGCTTCAGCCGAAAAATATAATGTACTGCCGGTAAGCTGTGAAATTCTTTCCGACTTTACAACCCCGATCGAGACCATAAAGATACTGAAAAATGTATCTTCACATTGCTATATGCTGGAATCCGCACAGGCAAACGAAACCTGGGGACGATATACTTTCCTTGGATTTGATCCGAAAATGGAGATTACCTGCATAGACGGCGAGATGAAAATCGGAAATCTCAAGGTGAAGACGGACCATCCGCCCGACTATTTTCGACAAATTCTTGCCGATTACAGGAGCCCGCGCTTTGACTATCTTCCTTCATTTACGGGTGGACTGGTCGGGTATTTTTCATACGATTATCTCGGTTACAGCGAGCCGGCCGTTAAATGTGATGCGGAAGACAGCGAGGCTTTCAAAGACGTTGATCTGATGCTGTTTGATAAGGTCATTGCGTTTGATCATCTCCGGCAGAAAATTATCCTCATCGTCAATATGACGCTTGATGATATAGAAGCAGGATACAACAAGGCGGTCATGGAATTAAAACAGCTTGCAGAGCTTCTCAAAAATGGTGAAAAGAAAAACGAACCGGGCGGCAGGCTTTTGGGAGAAGTTACGCCCCTGTTCAATAAAGAACAGTTCTGCAGGATGGTGGAAAAAGCAAAACATTATATTCATGAGGGTGATATCTTCCAAATTGTATTGTCCAACCGTCTGGATGCTCCCTTTGAAGGAAGTCTTTTAAATACCTATCGTGTACTCCGCACCATCAATCCTTCACCGTATATGTTTTATTTTTCGGGTACAGATGTTGAGGTTGCAGGAGCATCGCCGGAAACCCTGGTCAAACTTGAAAACGGCGTGCTGCATACCTTTCCTCTTGCAGGAACAAGACCGAGAGGCAGAACAGATGAAGAAGACCGCACCCTTGAAGCGGATCTCCTTGCCGATAAAAAGGAACTTGCCGAACATAATATGCTGGTGGATCTCGGTCGGAACGATCTCGGAAAGATTAGCAGGTTTGGCACGGTGCAGGTCGAAAAGCTTCATTCCATTGAACGATTCTCCCATGTTATGCACATTGGATCAACGGTGCGAGGTGAGATTCGCGGGGACAGGGATGCGCTGGATGCAATAGAGGCGGTACTTCCCGCAGGAACACTTTCCGGTGCGCCGAAGATCAGAGCGTGTCAGCTCATTGGAGAACTGGAAAACAACAAACGGGGTATCTACGGCGGCGCTATCGGATATATCGATTTTACGGGGAATATGGATACCTGCATTGCTATCCGTATTGCTTATAAGAAGAATGGCAAGGTGTTTGTGAGAAGCGGGGCCGGTATTGTGGCAGACTCTGTTCCGGAAAAAGAATTTGAGGAATGTATGAACAAAGCGAAATCTTCACTCAAAGCATTGGAGCTTGCACAGGAGGGCGAATGATGATTTTATTGATTGATAACTATGATAGCTTTTCCTATAACCTCTATCAAATCATCGGTGAGATTGAGCCGGATATCCGGGTTATCCGCAACGATGAAATGACGACAGAGCAGATCGGGGATTTGAAGCCCGATCATATAATTCTTTCGCCGGGGCCCGGCAGACCGGAGAATGCGGGTATCATCATTGATGTTGTGAAAACAATCCACGATATTCCAATCCTCGGTGTCTGTCTTGGTCATCAGGCAATCTGTGCGGCATTCGGTGCGACTGTAACCTACGCAAAAGAACTGATGCATGGTAAACCGTCGGATGTGAAATTTGATACGGACTGTCCGCTGTTCAAAAACTGTCCCGAATTCGCTCCTGTTGCACGGTATCATTCGCTTGCAGCAGATATTGACACCATTCCCGCAGAAGTAAAAATAACCGCCATTACCACGGACAGAGAGGTAATGGCCGTACAACATAAGGACTATCCCATTTATGGGGTCCAGTTTCATCCGGAATCCATTATGACTCCGAACGGAAAAAAGATGCTTGAAAATTTCATAAAGGAGATATGAGTCATGATTAAAGAAGCTATCGTAAAAATTGTAAATAAAGAAGACCTCACTTATGATGAGGCGTACACCGTGATGAACGAAATTATGAGCGGAAAAACAACAGCAACGCAGAATGCCGCCTTTCTTGCCGCACTTTCTACCAAGAGCGCCAGAGCTGAAACGACCGATGAGATCGCAGGGTGTGCGGCGGCTATGCGGGAACATGCAACCAGGGTTGAAACCGAAATGGAACTTTTTGAAATCGTTGGAACAGGAGGCGACAACGCCCAAAGCTTTAATATCTCAACAACTTCTGCGCTCGTTGCGGCTGCAGGCGGCATGAAGGTGGCAAAGCACGGAAACCGTGCAGCATCCTCCATGTGTGGAACAGCAGATTGTCTGGAAGCTCTCGGCGTAAATATTCAGCAAAGTCCGGAAAGATGCATCGAGCTTTTGAATGAAGTCGGTATGTGCTTCTTCTTTGCACAGAAATACCACACTTCTATGAAATACGTAGGCGCTATCCGCAGGGAATTGGGGTTCCGCACGGTGTTTAACATTCTGGGTCCCCTTACAAATCCCGGCACACCGTCCATGCAGCTTCTCGGGGTGTATGACGATTATCTTGTGGAGCCGCTGGCACAGGTTCTGATCAATCTTGGCGTCCGGCGGGGTATGGTTGTGTACGGTCAGGATAAGTTGGATGAAATCTCCATGAGTGCTCCTACTAAAATCTGTGAGATTCGTGACGGATGGTTCAAGTCCTCGGTGATTACGCCGGAAGACTTCGGTTTTGAGCGTTGTACGAAAGATGACCTGAGGGGCGGTACACCGGAGGAAAATGCCAGAATCACGCTTGCCGTCTTAAATGGCGAAGGGGGTCACAGAAGAAATGCTGTCCTTATGAATGCCGGCGCTGCACTTTATATTGGCGGTAAAGCTGACAGCATGAAGGACGGCATTGCGCTTGCTGCCGAGATCATTGATTCCGGCAAGGCATTTCAAACGCTGAACAGGCTCATTGAGGTAAGCAACCGTCCGGAGGTAAAGATATGACGATACTCGACCAGCTTGCCGAACACGCCCGTGAACGTGTGGCTGAGGCAAAGAAAAAACGACCGCTTGAACGGATCAGACAGCAGGCATTGTCTGTGCCAAAAGGAAATTTTGCTTTTGAGAACGTACTGAAAAAGCCCGGTATCTCCTTTATCTGTGAGTGTAAAAAGGCTTCGCCATCGAAGGGATTAATCGCATCCGATTTCCCATATCTGCAGATTGCAAAGGAATATGAAGCGGCAGGAGCAGACTGTATTTCCGTGCTGACCGAACCGAAATGGTTTCTCGGAAGCGACGAATATCTGAAAGAGATCACCGCCTCCGTCTCCATCCCCTGTCTGCGTAAGGACTTCATTGTGGATGAATATATGGTCTACGAGTCGAAGCTGCTGGGTGCGTCGGCGGTGCTTCTGATCTGTTCCATACTGAGTGAAGATGAGATTAAGAAATATATCAGCATCTGTGATGAACTGGGCCTGTCTGCCCTGGTGGAGGCACACGATAAAGCCGAAGTCAGCGCTGCTCTCAGAGCAGGAGCAAGAATGATCGGCGTTAACAACCGTAATCTCAAAGATTTTTCCATGGATACGGATAATAGCCGGAGGCTTAGAGCATTTATTCCCCGGGATGTGCTATTTGTATCGGAAAGCGGTGTGAAAGAGCCGGAGGACGTTGCAAAAATCCGTGAGATTGGTGCGGATGCCGTCCTGATCGGAGAAACGCTGATGCGCTCGGATGATAAAAAGACAAAACTTTCAGAACTGAGGGGAATGGTATGACAAAGGTAAAATTTTGCGGATTGTCCCGCGCCTGCGATATAGAAGAAGCAAATAATCTGATGCCTGAATACATTGGATTTGTGTTTGCACCGAAAAGCCGCCGGTATGTTTCACCCGACAGGGCATTTGAATTGAAGCGGCTGCTTATACCCCAAATCAAAGCAGTCGGCGTATTTGTAAATGAAACACCTGAAAAAATCGCCGGGCTTTTGAACAAAGGCGTCATTGATATTGCTCAGCTTCACGGCAATGAAGCGGAAGAATATATAGGGCAATTGCGGCAGCTTACCGATAAACCGGTCATCCAGGCATTTCGCATTGAAACCGCAGTTGATATTGAAAGAGCGGAACAAAGCACGGCAGATTATGTACTGCTTGACTCCGGTGCAGGTACAGGCACAACCTTCGATTGGACGTTCATACGAAATATGAAAAAACCGTATTTTCTCGCCGGAGGATTATCCTTTGATAATGTAGGAAAAGCAATACAGCAGCTGGCGCCTTATGCGGTCGATGTCAGTTCAGGTATTGAGAGGGACGGATACAAAGATAAAGAAAAAATGGCGGCATTCATTGCCGCTGTCAGAAAGGAAGACAGATTATGACAAATCCAAACGGACGCTTCGGTATTCACGGCGGTCAGTATATTCCTGAAACGCTGATGAATGCGGTCATTGAACTGGAGGAAGCGTACAATCATTATAAAAACGACGCTGAATTCAACAGAGAGCTTGCAAAACTTTTTAATGAATATGCGGGAAGACCGTCACGACTTTATTATGCCGAAAAGATGACGGAGAACCTCGGCGGTGCAAAAATATACCTCAAGCGGGAAGACCTCAATCACACGGGCGCACATAAGATCAACAATGTGCTCGGTCAGGCGCTTCTTGCAAAGAAGATGGGAAAAACCCGGCTGATTGCCGAAACAGGCGCAGGGCAGCATGGTGTAGCCACGGCGACTGCCGCCGCACTTATGGGGATGGAATGTGTGGTTTTTATGGGCGAGGAAGATACCATCCGTCAGGCCCTCAATGTATACCGCATGAGGCTTCTTGGCGCAGAGGTGATTCCTGTAAAGACGGGGACGGCAACGCTCAAAGACGCTGTATCCGAAGCCATGCGTGAGTGGACTTCCCGTATCAGCGATACCCATTACTGTCTCGGTTCTGTCATGGGCCCTCATCCGTTCCCGACCATCGTTCGTGATTTTCAGGCGGTTATCTCCAAAGAAATCAAAGAGCAAATCCTTCAGAAAGAAGGCAGACTGCCCGATGCGGTCATTGCCTGTGTGGGCGGCGGCTCCAATGCTATCGGCAGCTTCTATCACTTCATCGGTGATACGTCTGTTCATCTGATCGGCTGTGAAGCGGCTGGCAGAGGCGTTGATACTTTTGAAACAGCGGCAACCATTGCCACGGGAAGGCTCGGTATCTTCCACGGTATGAAATCCTATTTTTGTCAGGATGCGTACGGTCAGATTGCTCCCGTTTATTCCATTTCCGCAGGTCTTGATTATCCTGGCATAGGACCGGAGCACGCCTATCTTCACGATATCGGCAGAGCGGAATATGTTCCTGTAACCGACGACGAAGCGGTAAATGCTTTTGAATATCTGGCAAAGACCGAAGGTATTATTCCGGCAATCGAATCGGCTCACGCGGTGGCCCATGCTATGAAGATCGCACCGGCAATGGATAAAGAGAAGATCATCGTTATTACGATTTCCGGCAGAGGTGACAAAGACTGTGCAGCAATTGCCCGTTACAGAGGGGAGGATATCCATGAGTAATATCAAAAAAGCATTTGAAAATGGTAAGGCTTTCATCGCCTTTATTACCTGCGGCGATCCGGATCTGGAGACAACGGCAGCAGTTGTTCGCGCCGCTGTCGAAAACGGCGCCGATCTCATTGAACTTGGCATCCCGTTTTCTGATCCAACGGCAGAAGGGCCTGTCATTCAGGGAGCAAATCTCAGGGCGCTGAACGGAGGCATTACAACGGATAAGATATTTGCCTTTGTAAAAGAGCTTCGCCGTGACGTAAAGGTACCGATGGTTTTTATGACCTATGCCAATGTGGTACTCTCCTATGGTTCGGAAAGATTCATTTCGGCCTGCCGGGATATTGAAATTGACGGACTCATTCTTCCTGATCTGCCGTTTGAGGAAAAAGAGGAATTTTACGCCATCTGCAAAAAGCATGGCGTGGATTTAATTTCACTCATTGCACCTACTTCGGAAAATCGGATCACCATGATCGCAAAAGAGGCAGAAGGTTTCATATATATCGTATCCAGCCTTGGCGTGACCGGTATGAGAAACGAGATCAAGACAGACCTTGCGTCTATTGTCAGGGGAGTAAGAGAAAATACCAATGTACCGTGTGCTATCGGGTTTGGTATTTCCACGCCTGAGCAGGCTAAGAAAATGGCAGATATCTCGGATGGCGCTATTGTCGGCTCCGCTATTATAAAGCTGCTTGAAAAGTATGGTAAGGAGGCGCCAAAATATGTAGGTGAATACGTAAAATCCATGAAGGATGCCATAAAATAAAATTGAATTTTCCACCGGAAAGACCAGTGCGTTATATTTTTGGGCAAACAGAGCAGGCGGTTCCTGAATATACTATAAGGAATTCTTTCTGGGAGGCTGCAAATGAACATTTATGTGGTAGAGCCTGGGGATGATGTTGACGGGATTTCGGCCAAATATGGCGTTCCGGCAGGTCGGGTGATTTCGGATAATCAGTTGATCTATCCGTATGACCTGGCAGTCGGTCAGGCCCTTCTTATCAGGGATGGAATGACCGCAGAAGCAGGAAGGGAAATCCGGAGCAATGGCTATGCCTATCCTTTTATCAGTCCGTGGGTTTTGGAACAGACACTTCCGTATCTGACAGAGTTGTCGGTCTTTTCTTATGGTTTTACTGCCGAAGGCGGGCTTGTCGATCCTCTGCTCGATGACCAGTGGATGATTGGCACAGCGTTTCGGTTTGGAACCCGGCCGATACTGACGCTGACGCCGCTGGGAGCCGATGGGACGTTTGATAACCGCCGCATCAGCGCGGTGGTCCGGAATGAAACGAGCCGTTCACGGCTGATTGAAAACCTGATCCGTGTCATGAAGGAGAAAGGGTATCAGGGGCTTGATATTGACTTTGAATATATTCTTGCCGAAGACAGGGATTCATTTACAGAATTTGTGCAGGTTTGTGCAGATGCCATGCACCGGGAAGGTTACAGCCTTTCGGTTGCGCTGGCGCCGAAAACTTCGGCAGATCAGCCGGGCCTTCTCTATGAAGGCAAAGATTATCGGGCCATTGGTGCGGCGGCGGATTCTGTGCTTTTAATGACTTATGAATGGGGATATACGTATGGGCCTCCGATGGCGGTGGCGCCGGTGGATAAAGTGCGTCAGGTGGTCGAATATGCGGTGACGGAGATTCCGCGGGAAAAGATTGATCTGGGGATTCCGAATTACGGGTATGACTGGCCCCTGCCTTTTATCCGGGGAACGACCCGGGCGCGGACGATTGGCAATGTAGAGGCGGTACGCATCGCGATTTCCTACGGGGCTTCGATACAGTTTGATGAAGTCGCCCGGTCGCCATGGTTTTATTATACGGATGACCGGGGAATCCGGCACGAGGTGTGGTTTGAAGATGTCCGGAGCCTTCAGGCAAAGTTTGACCTTGTGGATGAATTCACTCTGAGAGGGGTGGGCTATTGGCAGATTATGCAGCTTTTCAGGGCAAACTGGCTGCTTTTGGCAGAGAATTTCCGGATTGTGAAGGAGATTTCTGCAGAAAGATAAAAACACCGATGGATCCAAAACATTGTGGATGAATCGGTGTTTGTTTTTGGGAAAATTAAATAACAAACCGGTAGCCAAGACCACGAACGGTCTGAATATATTTGGGTTTGGAAGGATCGTCCTCGATTTTCTGACGAAGCCGGTTGATATAAACCATAATGGCGTTATCATCGATGATCGCGTCGCCCCAGACGAGTTCATACAGCATATCCCGTGAAAAAATACGGTTGACGTTGTCGATGAACAGTTTCATGATCGCATTTTCTTTGGAGGAAAGCGGAATCTCGATGTCATTTTTATAAAAGCGCAGGGTGCTGGTGTTATAGCGGAAAGGTCCTGCAGTCAGATCGCTTTCTGCGCCGGGAAGTTTGTTTCGGCTGCGCCGGATGAGAGCTTTGACCTTGGCGCCCAGGGTGATGGGATTAAAAGGTTTGGTGATATAATCGTCCGCGCCGATATCAAGGCCGTACAATGTATCATAATCTTCTTTACGTCCGCTGACGATAATAATCGGAATTTTCAGTCCGTTTCGGCGGATGGTCTGAATGACCTCAAATCCGTCCATGCCTTTCATATTAATATCCAGCAGTAAAAGCTCATATTCCCTCTGTGTTAAAAGCGCCAGCGCCTGTTCGCCGCTGGAAGCGGTATCCGCTTCAAGGCCGTTGCTTTTGATGACCTTATACAATATCGTGAGAACAGCCGTATCATCATCGACAATCAAAACAGTGTCAGCCATGGGTTCTCCCCCTTTACAGAAATCCATACATTCGTTAATATAAATATTATATAAAAAGTAAGGAATTTTGGCAAGGGGGAGACTTATGGAGGAAATAAAACGTCAGAGACGGCGGTCGATGTTGATTCTCGGAGCGGCATTGCTCCTGATCGTTACGGGAACGGTGCTGATTAAACGGGTCATAAATCTGTATTCAATGATGATTCAGGAGGACAAGGACGCAGATCATATGGATCTGACCTATTCGCTGGATCAAAATATTGCCGGATATATTGAACGGTACAGTGAATCACTTGCCTATGTTGTCCAGCGGCGGGGGTTTCAGAGTGCGGAAGATATATGGAAATCCACCGGAGATACGGAGGAATTGCTGTTTCGTCTGAATGAGAATTTATTAATACAGGATGAACTGGTCACTGCGATGGTCTCTGTATATAATAATGAAATTATTTTGTCGACGGACGGACGCAGGGATTATTTTTTTCCGCCAAATGCCGGACGTTCGGACGAAATTTCTGTGCGCCCGTGTATTTCGGGGGATGGACGGATTTATCTGGCCTTTGTGTTTGAATCGTCCAGCGGGATTTCCCATGCCGCGTTGATGGATTTGGAAAATTTTTATGAAACGATGACGGCCAATCTCCGGGGGAGAGAGGAAGGCAGGATTACCCTGCTTGATGCGGGCGGACATATTGTGATCCATAACAGTCCGGATGGAACGCATATTAATTATATCGAAGATATGAACGAAAGCAGCTGCGACTATATGGGCGTGACCCTTCTGGACAATGCACAGAAGACAGGGACGCCGGCGGTGGAATTCTATGATACGGTGGATGGACAGACCGACGGAAAGCGTTATCGGGCGCGGATAACGATGCTTCCGGCGGCGGCTTCATCCAATCAGGTATTTTCTATCGGGGTTTCCGTGAATTATGATGTTTCGATGCGTCCGCTGCGGATGGCATCCATACGTCTGCTGGCCTATGGAAGTATGGTGGCGGTTGGCGTTGTCCTGATGTTCGCCGTATTTGTCTGGATGCATCAGAAGGGATCCCGGGAACTGAAGCTTCTGTATAAAAAGAATGAGGCGATGGAGGAACTGAACAGGAAGACCATGGAGCTGGCCCATCATCAGCGGCTTGAAACGATTGGAACACTGACTTCAAGTATTTCCCACGAATTCAATAATCTTCTGACACCGATTATGGGCTACAGCCTTCTGACACTGGAAAATCTTCCGGATGAGGAAAATGAACTTTACGATTATGTACTGGAAATTTATAATGCCTCACAAAAGGCGAAAACAATTATTTCAAGGCTTTCCGATCTCTCCAGAAAAAATTCGGCCATGACGTTTCATTTTGCACAGCCGGATGAACTGGTCCGGCGGGCGCTGGAGGTAGCCAAGCCGGCGCAGCCGCTGAATGTGGAGGTTCATACCTGTCCGGGCTGTAAAAATGCATGGCTGCACTGCAATGAAATTCAGATGTCCCAGATGCTGCTGAATCTGATTCTGAATGGGTTTCAGGCTATGGAAAAAGAAGGCGGTGTTTTAGACATTTCCACGTATACAGAGGAAAAAAATATCTGCATCCGTGTGGCGGATACAGGACCGGGAATTCCAAAAGATGTGATGCCCCATCTGTTTGAGCCTTTCTACACGACGAAGGAGGGCGGCCGTGGAACCGGGCTCGGACTTGCAATCGTCCAGCAGGTACTTGAAGATCATCACGGAACAATCCGTGTGACGTCCACTGTCGGAGAGGGCGCCTGCTTTATTGTTTCACTTCCGGAAGCTGCCAAAAAATAATCGAACAAACAAACTGAGACACAGGAATTTTTGTCTCAGTTTTTTTGTTATAAAAAAGGTTATCTTAACAAATATTAAGGATGCATAAATTAATTGTTTAGAATTTAACAGTATACTGAAATTACAGGAAAAAAGGGAGGAAATGAAAAATGAAAACAAAGAAAATTTTGACAGTACTTCTGTCAGCAGTACTTGCTGCAGGCGCTCTGACCGCCTGTGGTTCCAAAGAAGTTGTCAGCAAAAAAGAGGAAACAAAAGCTTCTGAAACTGTAGAAGCAGCAGAAAGCGCTGAAAAAACAACAGCAGCAGAAGGCGCTGTGAAAACCGGTTTATCTTTTGTAACAGACCTTTCCGGAAGTAAAGATGCTTCCGCAGAAGGTGACGGCGCTGCACAGGCAGATATGACGCTGGTTGCTGTTGCAGTGGGTGATGACGGCGTGATCGTAGACTGTGTGATCGATCAGATTAAATCTAAAATCACATTCAGCACAGAGGGCGCTCTGACAACAGATCCTGCCACAACTTTTGCAAGCAAAAATGTATTAGGCGATGAATACGGCATGAGAAAAGCAAGTTCCATCGGAAAAGAGTGGAACGAACAGGCTGCCGCAGTTGCTGATTTCGCAAAAGGCAAAACGGTAGAAGAACTGAAAGGTGTTGCTGTAGATGAAAGCGGTATGGCAGCAGATGCAGATCTTGCAGCTTCGGCAACAGTATACATCGGAAACTTTATCAGTGGTATCGAAGAAGCTGTGAACAATGCAGAACACCGCGGTGCAGCAGCAGGTGATGTTCTTGCCCTGACTTCTGCAACAGATATGGCAAAAAGTAAAGATGCGACTGCTGAAGAAGAAGGTCTTGCACAGGCTTACGCTTCTGCTGCCGTAGTGACAACAAACGGAGATACTGTAACAAGCTGTTACATTGACGCTGTACAGGCAAATGTAAACTTTGATGCCGCAGGTAAAATCACCACGGATTTAACAACAGTTCCTGCAACTAAAAATGCATTAGGCGATGAATATGGCATGAAAAAAGCAAGTACCATCGGCAAAGAATGGAACGAACAGATGGCTTCTTTCTGTGAATATGTGACAGGAAAAACAGCAGATGAAATCAAAGGTATTGCTGTAAATGAAGAGACAGCACCAACCGATGCAGACCTTGCCGCTTCTGTAACTGTAAAAATCGGTTCTTATATCGAATTAGTTACTGCCGCTTTTAACTAAGATTCGGAATCTGACAATTAAAAACAGATGTTGAACAAAGGAGGAATATTCTGTGAAAACACGTGTAATTGCTCTGGTTCTTGCGGCAATTATGGTGCTGGGCGGATGTTCCTCCGTTTCAGCGCCTGAGCAGGAACGCTATGAAGCGACATTTATGACGCTGTTCGATACGGTGACAAAAATCGTCGGCTATGCGGAAAGCGAAGAAGCGTTTCAGGCGACAGCTCAGGAAATTCATGACGAGCTGCTGGAATACCATCAGCTTTACGATATTTATAAGGATTATGATGGAATCAATAATATCAAAACGATCAATGACTGCGCCGGCGGCGAACCGGTAGCCGTTGATCAGAAGGTGATCGATCTTCTTCTGTTTTGCAGGGAACTGTACGAAGCAACGGATGGCAGAGTCAATACGGCCATGGGAAGTGTTCTTTCGCTCTGGCATGATGCGCGGAATGCAGGGATTGATGATCCTGAAAATTCAGCGCTTCCGGAGGCCGATGCTCTGAATAAAGCGGCGGAGCATACAGGTTTTGAAGCCATCGTCATTGATGAAAAAGCCGGAACCATCCAGATAACGGATCCGGAGGTTCGGCTGGATGTGGGAGCTATCGCAAAAGGTTACGCGGTTCAGCGAATTGCAGAAGCGTCTCCTTCCGGCCTTCTCATCAGTGTCGGAGGAAATGTCTGCGCAACCGGGCCGAAACCGGTGGACGAAAGTCCATGGGTTGTCGGAGTTGAGTCACCGGATAAGGGCGCAGAAGAATATCTGCATACACTGTATGTGGAAAAGGGCTCGGTTGTCACCAGCGGTGATTACCAGCGCTACTATATGGTCGATGGTGTCCGTTATCACCATATCATTGACCCCGATACAAAATATCCGGCGGCCTATTGGCGTTCCGTAACCATTGTGTGTGAGGATTCAGGACTGGCAGATGCCCTCTCGACGGCACTATTTACATTAAATCAGTCCGACGGACAGGCGTTGCTTGACCGATATCATGCAGAAGCCATGTGGGTGGATGCAGACGGAAACCAGATTTACAGCCCGGGATTTTCAAATTTTATCAGAACGTAGGTGAAAATATGAAACATTTCTTTTTTGGCGGCGTCCATCCGGAAGGCCGCAAAACACTTTCCAGCGGTGGAAAACTGAAGGCGGCGCCTGTGCCGGAAGAAATCGTCATTCCCATGAGCCAGCATATCGGCGCAGTATGTACACCGTTAGTAAAGGCAGGCGATTCGGTGGGACTTGGACAGAAAATCGGTGACGGTCAGGGATTGTGTGTACCGGTTCATGCTTCGGTTTCAGGGACGGTACTGGCAGTGGAGCCGCGGCCACATTCAAACGGAACAAAGGTGCTGTCCGTTGTTATCCGCAATGATTATGAGGATACACCGGCTTATGCTCTGGAGCCCCATACAGATCCGTCCGGCTTATCACCGGAAGAACTGGTGCATATCATCCGCGAAGCGGGAATTGCAGGCATGGGCGGTGCGACATTCCCGACCCACGTTAAGGCGGAATCAGGGATAGGCACGGTAGATACATTGATTATCAATGCCTGTGAATGTGAACCTTATATTACGGCAGACGATATACTGATTCAGACAGCAGCAGAGCAGATACTCCGCGGTGTGAATTTGTACCGTCAGATACTCCACCCGGAAAAATCGGTGATTGCAGTCGAAGACAATAAACAGGAAGCGATAAGCGTTTTAAAGAAATTATTGCCGGATTATCCGGAAATTGAACTCAGGGTCCTTCCGACACGTTATCCTCAGGGGGCAGAAAAGCAATTGATCTTTGCGGTGACAGGCCGTGAAGTGCCTTTTGGAAAGCTTCCGAAGGACGTCGGATGCGCGGTGTTTAATGCGGCGACAACAGCGGCGGTATACCGTGCAGTTTATGAAGGCAGACCGCTGACAGAACGTATTGTGACAGTGACTGGCGAGGGCGTGCGTGAGCCTCAGAATTTTTGTGTGCGTCTGGGTACTGCCTTAGAATATCTGGTCAACGCTTCCGGCGGATTGACGGAGGATGCCCGGAAAGTCATCTGCGGCGGTCCGATGATGGGCGTGGCCCAGGAAAATTTATCAGTTCCTGTTATTAAGGGAACGAACGCAGTCCTGTGTCTGACAGACAGACAGAAGGACGAAGCAGAGCATCCGGAATGTATCCGGTGCGGAAAATGTATTTCGGTATGTCCGATGCATCTCCGGCCGCTGGATCTGTTTCGCTATGCCTCGGAACAGGCAGTGGATGCACTGGAACAGAGCTGCATATTTGATTGTATAGAGTGTGGCTGCTGTTCCTATACATGTCCTGGAAAACTTCCGCTGACAGAAAGCTTCCGGGAGGCAAAAAAAGTATGTAAGGAGGCAAAAGCCAAATGAATCTGATTGTTTCTTCTTCTCCGCATATCCGGAGTAAAATCCGCACACAGACGATCATGCGGGATGTTCTGATTGCTCTGCTTCCGGCCCTTCTGGCGGGAATCTGGGTTCATGGGCTGAGAGCCCTTCTGGTAACGCTGACTGCCGCTGCAGCGGCTGTTTTGGCGGAAGGCCTGTTCTGCATGATAACAAAGCGGAATTCTACGGTTTCGAATCTTTCGTCAGCGGTTACCGGTATTTTACTGGCGATGACGCTTCCGGCTTCCGTACCTTACTGGGCAGCGGCCCTTGGAAGTATCTTTGCGATTGTGGTTGTGAAAGGCATGAGCGGCGGTATCGGTAAAAATATTTTCAATCCGGCCCTTGCCGGACGGGCATTTCTGATGCTTCTGGTTCCGTCTGCGCTGACACGGTTCTCGGCCTTTGGTGTGAAATTATCCCTTGGAAACAGCGTGGATATGGTGACTTCTGCGACACCGCTCCATCATATGCAGATGCCGGCACTGCCGGAAGTTCCGCTGATGGATATGTTTCTTGGAAACAGCGTCGGATGTATTGGCGAAATATCCGCTTTAGCTCTCCTTCTGGGCGGTATTTATCTGGTATGGCGAAAGGTGATTACAGTGAAGATTCCTTTGGCATATCTTGGGACAGTGGCTGTCCTGACCCTGATTTTTTCAAAGGGTATGGATCCTGTATCGTGGATGCTCTACAGCCTGTTGTCCGGCGGGGTCGTACTCGGCGCCATTTTCATGGCGACGGATTATGCGACTTCTCCGGTAACGGCGAAAGGTCAGATCATTTACGGTATCGGATGCGGTCTTCTGACGGTTATTTTCCGCTATACCGGACTGTTTCCGGAAGGCGTGACCTATGCGATTCTGTTAATGAATGCCGCTGTGTGGGGGATTGAGCGTATCACACAGCCGCGTCGTTTTGGTGTGGTTAAGGGAGGTCAGAACGGATGAAGAAATTCATAAAACCAGCGGCCGTTCTTGTTATTGCGGCTGTAATTCTTCTGGGAATACGGTTTGGGCTTGCCGGTGCAGCCTCTGCCAGTGCCGAAGCTGCCATGCAGGATGTTTATAAACAGCTGCTTCCGGGAAGTACAAGTTTTACCGAAGAAGAATATTCCGGCGAGGATGCTAATATTACAGCAGTTTATAAAGGTGATGACGGCTATATTATAGAAACAACAACTGCCGGATATGTCAATGATATTGTTCTTCTGACAGGCGTTCAGAATGACGGTACGGTGTCGGGAATTCTGCCGGTTCGGATTCAGGAAACCTTTGGTCTTGGTCAGAATGCAGGAAAAGCTGCATTTTTAGGTCAGTTTCTCGGCATTAACAGTGAAGCAGCCGTCGGCGAAGAAATTGATGCGGTTACAGGCGCCACTGTGACGTCGAAAGCCGTAACCAAAGGTGTCAATTCAGCCGTTGCATTTGTCACCGGAGCGGATGTTTCATCCGGCGCTACAGAATGGGAGGGATAATTATGAAAAAACAGCCATATTTCGGGAGTATTGTCCTGAGCATTTTATTGGGACTTTTTTGTATCGTAAACCTTCTTTCCGGTATTTTTGCACCGCTGGCGTCCATGCCGAAGCTGGATATACCGATGATCCTTCTGTTGTCTGCGCTGGCAAAGGTCATTCAGGGATGTGTTCAGGACAGCCTGAAAACCGGGATGGCGGATGTGCTGATCGGAACGGCGGCATTCGCACTGCTTCCGTGGTGTGCGGGGCTGACAGGCGGCGTACAGGCAGTTAAGCTGTGCATCATCGGTGGAATTGTCTATGGGCTTGCAGGCTTCTTTTTGTATGGTGCCGCACAGCGGTCATCGGTGACCCATGTGCACAAGCTGGCGCTGATTATTAACGCAGTGGTTCTTTTTCTGGCATTTCAGAGCTTTTCCGGCGTGCTTCTGTAGGCGCCGGATGCAGAGTTATAATCAATGGGCCGGAATGATTATTAGCATAGATTATTAAAGGGAATTTTCTGAGACTTTTTTGGATTTTTTTGAAAAAAATACTCGCATTTCCGGGAAAAATGTGGTACATATAAAAGGTAATAGAATTGTGGCAACGCACTGTGGCAATTCAGATAAATTCAAAAATAAAGGAGTCAAGTAAAGATGGAAAAGATTTACACAGGTAAAACGAAGGACGTATTCGCACTTGAAAATGGAAATGTACTGCTGAAATTCAAGGATGACTGTACAGGAAAAGACGGAAAATTTGATCCGGGCGAAAATGCAGTCGGACTGACAATCGAAGGAATCGGCAGAGAAAATCTGAAGACATCCATTCATTATTTTGAAATGCTGAAAGAAGCAGGCGTTAAAACACATTATGTGAGCGCAGATGTAGAAAATGCGACGATGGAAGTTCTTCCGGCAACTGTTTTCGGACATGGTCTGGAAGTTATCTGCCGTCTGGTGGCTACAGGAAGCTTTGTGCGCCGTTATGGAGATTACATTGCAGATGGAACAAAACTTGAAGGCGGTTATGTAGAAACGACTTTCAAGGATGACGCAAAGGGCGATCCACTGGTAACAAAAGACGGTCTGGTGGCTCTGGGCGTTATGAGCGCTGAAATGTATGACAGCATGAAAGCACAGACTCTGGCAATTACAAAGGTTGTTGCAGATGATCTGGCTAAAAAAGGCATGGAGCTGTACGATATCAAATTTGAATTCGGTTACAGCAAAGACGGCGAAGTTATTCTGATCGATGAAATCGCCAGCGGAAATATGAGAGTATATAAAGACGGAAAGCTTGTAGATCCGATGGATTTAACAGCAATGATTCTGGCTTAATCAGATACGGTAAAACAGGCTGCGGAGACGCGGCCTGTTTGTTTTATGGAGAAATATCCAGGGAGGAAAAAAATAATGGCGGAAAATAAAAAACGGATCGTGTGCTTCGGAGATTCAAATACATGGGGATATGATCCGGTGACCGGACTTCGGTATGACACGGATACCCGGTGGCCGATGCGGATGCAGCAGTTACTCGGAGCGGATTATCAGGTGATTGAGGAAGGACAGAATGGACGGACGATTGCCTGTGAGGACCCATGGGAATGGGGAACGAAAAAGGGAATCGATTATATCCTGCCGATGGTGGAAAGTCAGAGCCCTTTTGATTTGCTGATTATTATGCTGGGATCCAATGACCTGAAAAAGAAATTTCATCTGCCGGCGGGCGATATTGCGGGAAGTCTTCAGAACATGCTGATGCGTGTCCGGGGATATCTCCGGTATCAGTGTCATAATGAAGCCGCAAAAATCCTGATCGTGTCTCCGGTACATATGGGCGATCATATTGAAAAATCCCCTTTTGCGGAATTTTTTGAGGGCAAAGCCAGCGTTGAAAATTCAAAGCGTCTGGCCCATTGGTACCGCCTGGTGGCAGAGCAGTTTGACTGTGAATTTCTGGATGCTTCCGAAGTGGCGGAACCGGGGGATTTTGACAGCCTTCATATGGCGCCGGAAGGACACCGGGCGCTGGCGGAAGCTATGGCAGAAAAAGTACGGGAAATTCTGCAGTCCTGATGATAAATAAAAAGCTCCTGAATTTTGAGACAGTTTCCGGTCATCCGATGTACGTCGGATGATGGCGCTGTTCAAAATCCGGGGGCTTTATTCGTTGTTACTTCACAGGTTCGATGCCTTCGATATCCGGTTCGATCATCATGGAATAATTGGTGTGGTAAATGACGAATCCAGGTTTTCCGGCATTTGGTTTTTTTACATGTTTCCGCTGGATATAGTCGATTTCAACTTTTTCACTGTTCCGGTTTTTGGAATAGTAGGCAGCCAGCCGGGCCGCTTCTTCAAAAGTGCGGTCGGGCAGTTCGTCACCAGTGGATTTTACGATGACATGGGAGCCGGGGATGCCTTTGGCATGGAACCACCAGTCGCCGCCGGAAGCAAATTTAAAGGTCAGTTCTTCGTTCTGGAGATTATTTTTTCCCACATACATATGGTAGCCATCGGAAGAAAGGTAATGCAACGGCGGACTGGCCAGTTTCTGTTTTTTGGCATTTTTTCCGCCGGTGTGACGTTTGATATAGCCGGACTGGATCAGCTCTTCTTTAATCTGGGCCAGATCGCCTTCGGTCTGGGCCAGGTCCAGAGCCGTGCTGACGGAATCCAGATGTTCGAGTTCCTCATGGGTTTCTTCGGTGAGGGTTGTCAGGGCTTCAAAGGTCCGTTTTAATTTGCCGTAGCGCTCAAAGTATTTTTTTGAGTTTTCCTGAGGTGTCAGCTGCGGGTCAAGGGGAACAACGATTTCCTTATCTGTATAATAGTTTATACAGGAAAGACTTTTTGCGCCTTCATCGAGACCGTAGCCGTAGGTATTGATCATTTCTCCGTAAATCTTATATTTTTCACGCTTTTCCGTATCCTTTAATTGTTTTATCTGCAGGTCGTATTTTTTGCGTGTACGGTCCAGAGCGGTGCCGACCACATGACGCAGGTCATGGGATTTCTGACGGATCCGGGTCGCTGCATTTTTTTCGGCATAATAAGTCCGGAGGACATCCGAAATGGTTTCGAATTTCTGAATCCGGCAGTCGCTGTAGCAGGAAAGGCCGATGGCGGAAAATTCCACCGGTTCTTTGCCCCGGTAAGCGATTTCCGGTGTGAAGCGGTGATCTTCGATATCTTCCATGAGCCGCCGGAACGTGCCGAATAAATGAAGCTTTTCCGCGTCGCTTAACCCGCTGGTACTCATGGAGGAATCGATGGAAGCCCGGTGGCAGATTTCTTCACTGATCAGCGGGCTCAGTCCGGTCAGGCTTGTATACAGCGCTTTGGCAGTGGAGAGGGGCTTTGAAAGAACCGTATGCATAAAGGTTTCCGAATCCACGGTCAGAGGATTTAATTTGTGCATTGTATTCGGTACGAAATAGCTGCGCCCCGGAAGCACTTCCCGGACAGAGCTGACGTTCAGGGAAATATGCTTAATGCTGTCGATAATCGTGCCGTCGGGCTGACAGAAGATAATATTGCTGTGTTTGCCCATCAGTTCCACGATGAGAAACTTGGTGCACAGATCGCCCAGTTCATTCAGGTGTTCAATCTCAAATTTTAAAATACGTTCCATATCGGGCTGGGTGATCGCAGCAATCCGGCCGCCGCTGATGTGTTTGCGAAGAAGCATACAGAAATTCGGTGCAACCATCGGGTTTGTACCGGAATCTTCCGTGATATATGCCAGAGGCAGGGACGGGCTGGCAGAAAGGAGCAGCCGGTAATTGTGCCGGTTATTTTTGATTGTGAGCACGAGGGCGTCGGTCTCGGGCTGATATATTTTATTGATCCGGCCGTCAATGAGCCGTTCATTTAATTCCCATGCGAGACAGGAAATGACAATGCCGTCAAAAGCCATAAATATTCTCCTCTTAAAAATCTTATTTTCAAATGATACATATAAAAGAAAGTATATCAAAAATTGTAAAGTTACACAAGAGAGAGGCGGGGAAACTATTGACGGAAGATTTGATTTGAACTATAATAAATTGATATGGTTATACAATAGCCTTACTATGGAAAGAGATAACCTTGTTAGTTTAAGATGGGAGTACCATGAAATGTTAAAAAGTATGACAGGTTTCGGTCGAAGCGAAATCGCCAATGAACGTCAGAAGATTACTGTTGAAATGAAGGCTGTGAATCACAGATACTGTGATCTGAACATTAAGATGCCGAAAAAACTGAGCATCTTTGAGGCCGCTATCCGGAATCTTCTGAAAAAGTACATCCAGAGGGGTAAAGTGGATGTGTTTATTACTTATGAGGATTATACAGAGAATCATATGGTCCTCAGATATAATGAAGAACTCGCAGCTCAGTATGTCAGTGTGCTTAACAAAATGGGTGAACAGTTCGGGATTGAAAATGATGTGAGAGTATCTTCTTTGTCACGTTATCCGGATGTTCTCACACTGGAAGAACAGAGCGTGGATGAAGATGAACTCTGGTCCGTTCTCGAGGGTGTGCTTCAGAATGCCAGTGAGCAGTTTGTGCAGACGCGTCTGGCGGAAGGCGAGCATCTGAAAGAGGATTTAATCTGCAAGCTGGACGGTATGCTGAAGGATGTGGACTTTATTGAAAAACGTTCACCGGAGATTCTGGCGGAACACCGTCAGCGGCTTGAGGCAAAGGTCAAAGAGCTTCTTGGTGATTCCACGATTGACGAAAGCCGGATCATTACGGAGACAACGATTTTTGCGGACAAGATCTGTGTGGATGAGGAAATCGTCCGCCTGAAAAGTCATATACAGAGTACCAGAGAAGCGCTGATTGCCGGCGGCGGTATCGGCCGGAAGCTGGACTTTATCGCACAGGAGATGAACCGGGAGGCAAATACGATTTTGTCCAAGGCGAATGATCTGGAGGTTTCCAATTGTGCCATTAATCTGAAAACGGAGATTGAAAAGGTCCGGGAACAGATTCAGAATATCGAATAGTTTCTGACAGGAGAGAAAGATTTGAGCAAACTTATAAATATTGGATTTGGAAACGTGGTCAATGCAGATAAGATGATTGCCATTATTAATCCGGATTCGGCGCCTGTGAAACGGATGATTCAAAATGCCAAAGATATGGGCATTGCCATTGACGCGACCCAGGGACGTCGTACGAAGGCTGTGATCGCTATGGAAAATAATCAGCTTGTACTGTCAGCGCTTCAGCCGGAAACCCTGACCAACCGTTTTCAGGGCAAAGTTTTAAGTAAGGATGATGAAGATGAATAACCAGAGAGGGATACTGGCGATTATTTCGGGATTCTCGGGAGCAGGCAAGGGAACTGTTGTTGAGGAAATACTGAAAACCTATGATAAAGAATATTGTCTGTCCATTTCGGCAACGACCAGACAGCCCCGGAACGGGGAAAAACACGGACAGCATTATTTTTTCCTTAAAAAAGAAGAATTTGAGCAGAGAATTGCAGAAGATCTGTTTTTAGAACATGCCCGGTATATAGAAGACTATTACGGAACACCGAAGGATTTTGTTTTTGACCGGCTGGAGCAGGGAATTTCCGTGATTCTTGAAATAGAGATGCAGGGCGCATTAAAAGTGAAAGAACGCTGTCCGGAGGCCCTTTTGATTTTTGTGACACCGCCGACAGCGGAAGAACTGGAGCGCCGGCTCCGCGGCCGAGGCACCGAGACGGATGAAAAGATCGCCTCCAGACTGGCCAGGGCGGCTGAGGAAGTCAGCTATATGGATAAGTACGACTATATTGTCGTGAATGAAACAAATAAAGTTGCTGAATGTGCGGCAGATATTCATCAGATTATCAATGATGAAAAAAAGAAAGCTGTGTATTGCGAAGGACTGATCGGAGAACTTTCCGAAGGTCTTTCCGTGTATAAGAAAGGAGAATAATATATGTTACATCCATCATATTCGGATTTAATCAGAGTTGTAAACAGCGAGGTTGAAGAGGGCGAGCAGCCGGTTGTACAGAGCCGTTACTCCATCGTTATCGCTACAGCGAAACGTGCGCGCCAGATCATTGCCGGCGCAGAACCGCTGGTTGAAGATGCGGAAGGTAAAAAACCGCTGTCCATCGCTGTGGAAGAGCTTTATAACGGCGCTGTTAAGATTCTCGGTGAAGATGAAGAAATCACGGATGAAATGGTTTCAGCAGCCGATGAGGCGTCTGCGGAGGAAACAGCGGAAGCCGAAGAACCGGAAGAGGAAACAGTGGAAGAATAATCTGAAAATCGGACAGAATATTTGGAAAGAAGAATTGGATGAACAAAAAGAGGAAAGTTATTTTAGGTATAGCCATCGGAGCGGTCTCATTGCTGCTGATGATTTATGTCGGACTTTGTGTCTGGTTTTCCCACCATTTTCTGCCGGGAACCTTTGTGAATGGCATCGACAGTTCCAATAAAACGGCGGAAGACGTCACTCAGATGCTGACAGCGGATATGCCTGAATATTCCCTGACATTGACAGAGCGCGATGGCAGTGAAGAGAAATTGCAGGGGGAAGATATCGGATTTTATTATGATTATCCGGAAGTTTATCAGATTCAGAAAAAACAAAACAACTTTCTGTGGTTTATCGGAATTTTTACAAAGGATTCCTATGAAGTGGATTGGACCGGAAATTACGATGGGGAGAAATTTGAGCAGACCATGCAGAAGCTTCATTGCCTCACCCGGTCGGATATCCGTGAGCCTTCAAATGCCAGCATTGAAAATACAGATAATGGTCCGGAAGTCATTCCTGAAAACGAGGGGAATAAAGTCGATTCCGAAAAACTCCGGACGGCGCTGGATACAGCCATCGGTTCCGGAGCAGATCATTTGGATCTGGATGGGGCGGACTGCTATCTGAAGCCGGAGGTGACGCTGGAGTCACCGGAGATCCGGGCGTCTGTGGAAATGATCGAGAAACTTTCGAATATGACCGTTACCTATGATTTCAGATATGAAACAGAGGCTGTCGGACCGGAAGAAATACGGACCTGGCTTGTAAAAAAAGACGATGGTACTTACGAGATCAGCAGAGAACGGGTCGCCGCTTTTGTGGCAGACCTGGCCGGACGGCATAATACTGTCTGGGCGTCACGGGACTTTTACTCAACAACCCGGGGCTGGATAACGGTTGAAGGCGGTACCTACGGATGGGAGATCGACCAGGAAGGCGAAACGGAAAAACTGATGGCAGATCTGGCCTCCGGTCAGGATGTGACCCGGGAACCGGTATTTTTTATGGATCCTTATCCCGGACCGAAAGACGGCAGTGATATCGGTGATACCTATGTAGAGATTGACCTTGGGGCACAGCATATGTGGTTTTATAAGAATGGCAGTCTTGTAACGGACACGGATGTGACGACAGGAACGATGCGTACCGGACACGGAACGCCGGCCGGTGTGTTCTATATTGAAAACCGCCTGCGTAATACCAAACTGATCGGCGAGGATTATGAAACCGAAGTCAGCTTCTGGATGCAGGTCTATAAGGGTGTCGGAATTCATGATGCTACATGGCGGAGCGCCTTCGGCGGTGATTATTATCTGACGGATGGTTCTCATGGATGTATTAATACACCGTATGATATTGTCGAAAAAATCTTTAATAATATCGAGGTCGGGACGCCGGTCGTGATGTATTACTAAAGAATCAGGCATTTATCCGGATAAAAAGACAGGAAATTACAGGTAAATTTATCAATTCGTATTGTTATATGAAGAAAAATTCATTATAATTTATATGTACTGCAGAAAATATAGATATGGGGAATTTTGAATGGAAGACAATAAATTATTGTTTGCAAAAAAACTGGAAGAATTAGTAGCGTCTGCTAAGAAGAAAAAGAATGTTCTTGAATACCAGGAAGTCATGGATGCTTTCAGCAGCCTGGCTCTGGATGTGGAGCAGAGTGAACGTATTTTTGACTATCTGGAAAGCAAAGGCATCGATGTACTCAGAGTCAGCAATGATGATAATGATGCAGAGTTCCTTCTGGATGATGAAGAAGAAGTTCACGTAGAAGAAAGTGATTTGTCCGTTCCGGATGGCGTCAACATTGAAGATCCGGTGCGTCAGTATCTGAAAGAAATCGGTAATATTCAACTGCTTTCCGCGGAAGAGGAAGCGGAGCTGGCGAAACGGATGGGGGATGGCGATGAAGAAGCCAAGAAACACCTGACGGAAGCCAATCTGCGTCTGGTTGTCAGTATTGCCAAGCGGTATGTGGGCCGTGGCATGAGCTTCCTGGATCTGATTCAGGAGGGAAATATCGGACTGATGAAAGCCGTGGATAAGTTTGACTATACAAAGGGATATAAGTTCAGTACCTATGCGACCTGGTGGATCCGCCAGGCAATTACCCGGGGACTGGCAGATTATTCCCGTACAATCCGTATTCCGGTACATATGGTAGAGACGATTAATAAAACGATTCGTGTTTCCAGGAAACTCCTGGCAGAATACGGAAGGGAACCAACCTCCGAGGAAATCGCCAAAGTCATGGGCGTTCCTGTGGAAAAGGTGGATGATATCCTTAAAATATCCAAAGAACCGGTGTCTATGGACACACCGATCGGTGAGGAAGAAGACAGCCATTTAGGCGATTTTATTGAAGATAAATCAACACTTCAGCCGGAGCAGCATGCGGCGGATGAGATGTTGAAGGAAGAACTGGAAGTGGCGCTGCAGTCGCTGACAGAGAGAGAACAGAAGGTCATCCGGCTGAGATTCGGTCTGGAGGACGGAAAAGCAAGAACACTGGAAGAAGTCGGTCAGGAATTTTCCGTAACCCGTGAACGTATCCGCCAGATTGAAGCCAAAGCCCTGCGGAAACTCAGACACCCGCAGCGGAGTAAAAAATTAAAAGATTTTCTTGCATAATCAAAATTCATAGGGAACCGTAGGATACCGGGGATGCCTGCCCTTTTTCGGCGCGGGTGCATCTGCGGTATTCTTTGGTTCATGAATTTAACAGAACCGGAGGGGATTGAATGAAATACGCAGACGTCATTGTGGATATATCGCTGGAAGCTTTAGACCGGGTATTTCAGTATCTCATACCGGAGGAAATCCAGGAAAAAATCACGGTGGGAAGCCAGGTTCAGGTACCCTTTGGGCGTGGAAACCGGACGGTGAAGGGTTATGTGGTCGGATTCTCGGAAACCTGCGATTATGATGAAAGCAGGCTGAAAGCCATTCAGAAGCTTTCGGAGAATGGCATCACCGTAGAATCCCAGATGATCGCTCTGGCTGACTGGATGAGCCGTGCCTACGGCTGTACCCGGGCCCAGGCCCTTAAAACCGTATTGAATGTCAAGCGCCAGGTCCGGGGCGGCACACAGCGGGTATACCGTCTGACGGTGCCGGAGGCGGAGGCGGAGGCGGAGATGAACCGTCTGGCGCTGCAGCCGAGATTTGCCTCCCGGGCGGCAATACTGGCGCTGCTTCTGGACGATGGAGAACGCCGGGGGCTTTCGGAGAAGATGCTCCGGAAGAAGGTCCCGTCTCCGGAAAATGCTTTGAAAACATTGATGAAGCATGGATGGATCTGCGTTTCGGAAGAGGCGGATTACCGGATTCCCTTTGAAGGCGCTGTGGAAGGAAAGACCGTTGTCTTAAACCGGGAACAGCAGAAAGCCGCCGAAGATATATGGCGGGACGACCGGCAGGTGCATCTGCTCTATGGTGTGACCGGCAGTGGAAAAACCGAGGTCTATATGAATCTCATTGAGCGGGTCATCGGAGAGGGAAAGCAGGCGATCGTGCTCATTCCCGAAATTTCCCTGACCTACCAGAATATCAGCCGGTTCCGTCAGCGGTTTGGCCGGAGGGTTTCGGTCATGAATTCACGGATGTCCGATGGCGAACGGTACGACCAGTATATTCAGGCAAAAAATGGGGAGATTGATATTATGATCGGCCCCCGTTCGGCCCTTTTTGCCCCTTTTTCGAAGCTGGGCATCATAATTATTGACGAGGAACAGGACGGCGCTTATAAAAGCGACACCATGCCGAAATATCACGCGATCGATGTGGCTATCCGGCGGACAGCCATGAGCGGCGGCAAGGTGATCCTCGGTTCGGCAACACCTTCGGTGGTGACCTATGACCGGGCCTGCCGGGGGCTTTACGGCCTTCACCGCCTGTCTGAACGGGCGGCGGATGGATCAGATATGGCGGCGGTTGAAGTCATTGATCTGAGGGAAGAACTGAAACAGAAGAATTATTCGATTTTCAGCCGGAGGCTTCAGGAGGAAATCCGTCAGAAACTGGAGAGAAAGGAGCAGATCATGCTCTTTTTGAACCGCAGAGGCTATGCCGGATTCATATCCTGCCGGAGCTGCGGATATGTTGTCCGGTGTCCCCATTGCGATGTGTCGATGACCCTTCATAAAAGCGAAGGAAACATTCTGAAATGCCATTATTGCGGCAGCCGTCTGACGATGCCGGAAAAATGCCCGGAATGTGGTTCGTCCTATATTGGAGCCTTCGGTATGGGAACACAGAGGGTCGTGGAAATGCTCGGAAAGCATTTTCCACAGGCGCGGATACTTCGGGCGGACCGGGATTCCATGGGCCGGAAAAACAGCCCGGTGGAGATTTTCCGGACCTTTGCGAAGGGCGGCGCGGATATTCTCGTAGGCACTCAGATGATCGTTAAGGGACATGATTTTCCGAATGTAACGCTGGTCGGCGTCCTTGCGGCGGATCTGTCCATGTTTTCCGGGGATTATCTGGCCGGAGAACGGACGTTTCAGCTTCTGACTCAGGCGGCGGGCCGGGCAGGACGGGGCGAAAAGCAGGGACTTGCGCTGATTCAGACCTATCAGCCGGATCACTATGCCATTGTTTGTGCGGCAAAACAGGATTACGAGGCTTTCTATGCACAGGAAATCCTTTACCGGAAACTGATGAATTATCCGCCGGCCGGAAATATGATGGTGGCGGTTGTGGAGCATGAGGATGAGGAAGCCGCGAAGGCAGCGGCGGAAATGCTGGCCGGAGCCATGAAGGGGGAAGACGTTCAGGTGCTTTCACCGGCGGATGGTTTCCGGGCCAAAGAAAAAGATATCTACCGAAAGGTGATTTATATAAAAAGCAGCACGATGAAAGGATTATTCCGGTGCCGGAATACGGCGCAGCGAATGGTCCGGGAAGACGGATTATTGAAACAGATGAACGTACAGTTTGATATCAATCCGATAAGTCTGTATTAAATGTATACTGAAATGGAGGAAAAAATATGGCACTCAGAAATTTAAGATTTGAAGGAGACCCTGTATTAAATAAGGTTGCAAAAGAAGTAAAGGAACTGACGCCGAGAGTGAAGGATCTGATCGGCGATCTTCTGGAAACGATGTATCATGAAAACGGTGTGGGGCTGGCGGCTCCCCAGGTTGGAATTTTAAAACGTATCTGTGTGATTGATGTTGGCGAAGGGCCTTATGTATTTATCAATCCGGAAATTATCGAAACCGGCGGAAGCCAGACCGGTGATGAAGGCTGCCTGAGTGTTCCGGGAAAAAGCGGTATTGTGACCCGGCCGGATTATGTAAAGACGCGGGCGCTGGACAAGAATATGCAGCCTTTTGAAATTGAGGGCACCGGCCTGTTCGCACGGGCGATGTGCCATGAATTTGACCATCTGGACGGACATCTCTATGTGGAAAAAGTTGAAGGTGAACTGAAGGATGCTATTTACGAAGAAGGTGAATAAAAGTGAGAGTTGTTTTTATGGGGACACCGGATTTTTCGGTGCCGACACTGGAAAAAATCATTGAGGCCGGACATGAGGTTATCGGTGTTGTGACTCAGCCGGACAAGGCAAAGGGGCGTGGAAAGAATGTTTCTTACCCGCCGGTAAAGGAAAAGGCGCTGGAACACGGTCTGACGGTTTATCAGCCAAAACGGGCAAGGGAACCGGAGTTTATCGAACAGATGCAGGCCCTTGCGCCGGATGTGATGGTGGTTGTGGCCTTCGGCCAGATTCTTCCGAAGGCGATTTTGGATATTCCGAAATACGGCTGCGTGAACGTTCACGCCTCTCTGCTTCCGAAGTACCGGGGAGCGGCCCCGATACAGTGGGCGGTTATCCGCGGTGAAGCCGTCAGCGGCGTAACAACGATGCAGATGGATGTGGGACTGGACACCGGGGATATGCTTTTAAAAGCAGAGGTGCCTCTGGAAGCGGATGAAACCGGCGGAAGCCTTCATGATAAGCTGAGTACCCTTGGCGGGGAACTGCTGATTGAAACATTAAAAGGGCTGGAAGCGGGGACGATCCAGCCGGAGAAACAGGATGACAGCCAGGCAGGCGAATATGCCCGGATGCTCGACAAGGCGCTTGGAAAGATTGATTTTTCCATGGCTGCGGCAGAAATTGAGCGGCTGATCCGGGGACTTTCTCCGTGGCCGAGCGCCTATACAGCCTATAAAGGAAAGACCATGAAGATATGGCGGGCCGAGGTGTCCGAAGGAAATGAGGGCGTTCCGGGCCAGATTATTTCTGTGGATAAAAAAGGCTTTACCGTGATGACCGGAGATAAAGCGCTGCACGTTCTGGAACTTCAAATGGAAGGAAAGAAACGGATGGATGCGGGGGCATTCCTCCGGGGCTGCCAGATGGCAGAAGGCGAAATGCTTGGCTAAACAGGAATAGGAGTGATTGAATGCCAGGAATGTATTATTATCCGGGGTTTTATTGGGACCCTACGTATATTTTGATTCTTATCGGTGCCCTGCTTTCGATGTGGGCTTCGTCCAGAGTGAATGCGACCTTTGCAAAATATGACCGGGTGCGGAATCTCCGCGGGCTGACAGGAGCCCAGGCGGCGGAAGCGATTCTCCATCAGGCGGGCATTTATAATGTCAGTGTTCAGCGGATTTCGGGAAAACTGACGGACCACTATGACCCGTCGGCCAAAGTGCTTCGGCTCTCCGACAGTGTTTTTGGTTCGACCAGCGTGGCGGCGGTCAGTGTGGCAGCCCATGAATGTGGTCATGCCATTCAGGATCAGAAGGATTATGCGCCGCTGCGGATCCGGACAGCGCTTGTGCCTGTCTGCAATTTCGGAAGTACGATCAGTTGGCCGATGATTATTATCGGTATTTTTCTTGGATGGAATATGACGTTGATACGGATTGGAATCCTTCTTTTTTCAGCGGCGGTTTTATTTCAGATTGTGACACTGCCGGTGGAATTTAATGCGTCCTCCAGGGCGCTGAATATTCTCTCATCCGCAGGACTTTTACAGGGCGAGGAAAATGAAGGAGCGCAGAAAGTGCTTCGCGCAGCAGCATTGACTTATGTGGCTGGAGCGGCAGCTTCTATTTTGCAGCTGCTTCGTCTGATCGTACTTTTTGGAGGCCGTGGCAGAGATGATGACTAATCAGGAAAATTTAAGAGATATTGTCTGTGATATTCTTCTGGAAATTGAGAGAGAACAGATACCGTCTCATGTGGCAATCCGTCAGATGCTGGAAAAGTTTCAGTATCTGGATAACAGAGAACGCCGGTTTATCAGCCGTCTGACACGGGGAACTCTTGAACGGAGAGTGACGCTGGACTGGATGATCGAACAGTTCTCAAAGGTAAAAGTGAAAAAAATGAAGCCGGTTATCCGGACAATTTTACGGATGTCGGCTTATCAGATAAAATATATGGACAGCGTTCCGGTATCCGCCGTATGCAATGAAGCGGTGAAGCTGGCAAAAAAACGGGGATTTAAAAATCTTTCCGGTTTTGTCAACGGCGTTCTGCGGAATATGAGCCGGAATCCGGGAAAGCTGGAACCTCCGAAGGACAACGTATCGGTTTATTACTCCCAGCCGGAATGGCTGGCGGAATACTGGAGCGCCTGCTACGGTGAGGAAAATACCCGGGAAATGTTCGAATATTTTCTTAAGGAACAGCCGCTGACCGTGCGAATCTGTAAAAACCGGCTGACAGCGGAAGAATTTCAAAGCCGGATGGCGAACCGGCAGGTGACGGCCACGCAGAATCGGCTGGTGCCGGAAGCCTTCGAATTGAAGGGATATGATTATCTCGGCGCTCTGCCGGAATTTCAGGAAGGACTCTGTACGGTACAGGACGTCAGTTCCATGCTGGCGGTCAAAGCGGCGGGAATAAAGCCATCGGATAAAGTGATCGATGTCTGTGCGGCTCCCGGCGGAAAAAGTATCCAGGCCAGTGAGCTTCTGAAGGACGGAGAAATCACCGCAAGGGATTTAACCGACGGCAAGGTTGCGCTGATTGAGGAAAATATCTGTCGGATGGGTGCGGAACATATTCAGGCCCAGTGTCAGGATGCTCTGGAATTCGTGGCAGCGGATGAAGGGCAGGCGGATGTGGTTATCGCCGATCTGCCGTGTTCCGGTCTTGGTGTGATCGGACGAAAACCGGATATCCGTTACCGGATGACCCGGGAGGATATGAAATCTCTGGCGGAACTTCAGAGAGAGATTCTTTCAGTGGTGTCCCGCTATGTAAAACCCGGCGGAACGCTTGTGTACAGCACCTGTACGGTAAATCCGGAGGAAAATGAGGAAAATGTCCGCTGGCTTTTGGACAACTGTCCCTTTGAACCGGACAGTCTGGAAGGACTGCTTCCGGAGGAAGTGGTCAGCAAGGCGGCAGAAAAAGGGTATGTTCAACTGCTTCCGGGAAAATACGGAACCGACGGTTTCTTTATTGCCCGGTTTCGGAGGAGATAGTTTATGGAAAAAACAGATATCAGATCAATGACACTGCCGGAGCTGGAAGGCTTTATTGTGGAACGTCTTGGTGATAAAAAATTCCGGGCAAAACAGATTTATGACTGGATGCATGTCAAACTCGTTCAGAATTTTGATGAAATGACCAATTTATCCAAAAATCTCCGGGAACGCCTCGCATCCGAAGCGACGCTGCGTCCGCTTCAGATGGCTGACTGTCTGGTGTCAAAAATCGACGGCACCCGGAAATATTTGTTCCGGCTGGAAGATGGAAGTATTATTGAAAGTGTATTGATGAAATATAAGCATGGCAATTCGGTCTGTATTTCTTCTCAGGTCGGCTGCCGGATGGGCTGCCGCTTCTGTGCATCGACACTGGCGGGGCTGGAACGGAATATGACAGCGTCGGAAATGCTCGGACAGATTTACGCCATACAGAAGGAATCCGGAGAGCGGGTCTCCAATGTGGTTATTATGGGGACGGGAGAGCCTCTGGATAATTATGATTCGGCGGTACGTTTCATGCGGATGATTTCCGATGAAAACGGACTGAATATCAGCCAGAGAAATATTACGATCTCAACCTGCGGCCTGGTGCCCCAGATTTACCGGCTGGCCGATGAGCATCTGCAGATCACTCTGGCGATATCCCTTCATGCTTCGAATAATGACAAGCGAAAGTCCATGATGCCGATCGCTCATAAATATTCGATTGAAGAGCTTTTAAAAGCCTGCAAATATTACTATGAGACCAATGGGCGGCGGCTGACCTTTGAGTACAGCCTGGCCGGCGGCGTGAATGATTCGCCGGAGGATGCCAGAGCCCTGGCCCATTTATTAAAAGGGTTTATGTGGCATGTCAATCTGATTCCGATCAACCCTGTGGAGGAACGGGAATATGTTCAGTCCGACAGGAAATCCATAGTGAATTTCAAAAATAACCTTGAAAAATACGGGGGAAATGTTACTATAAGAAGAGAAATGGGTCGGGATATACAGGCTGCATGTGGTCAGCTGCGCCGCAGATATATGACTCAGCTTGAAAAAAAGGAGGTATAGAATGCGGGTATTTGGAAAAACAGACGTCGGTCTGGTTCGAAAAATAAATCAGGATTTTATTTTCTATTCCCGGGAATCCGTGGGAGCATTTCCCAACCTTTTCATTGTCGCTGACGGTATGGGAGGGCATAATGCCGGAGATTTTGCGTCCCGTTATGCGGTCGAATGTTTTTTAAGTTATATCAAAAACTCGAAACCGGATGCGCTGATCCGCATGGTTGACGAGGGAATTAAATATGCCAATAAAAAGATTATGGAAAAGGCGGCAGAGGATGAAAATCTTCGGGGGATGGGAACAACCATGGTTGTGGCCTATATCGAAGACGGACAGCTTTTTGTTGCCAACATCGGCGACAGCCGCCTGTATTTACTGGATAAACAGATTAATCAGGTGACAGAGGATCATTCCTTTGTGGCGACGCTGGTGCGCGCCGGAGAACTGACGCCGGCGGAAGCGAGAGTTCATCCGGATAAGAATGTGATTACACGGGCTGTGGGCGCTGCAGAGAATGCAAAGGTCGATTTCTTTGAAGTGGACCTTGAGCCGGGAGACCAGATTCTCATGTGCTCCGACGGGTTATCCAATATGGTGGAAGACGAAGTTTTATATGATATTGTGAAAAATACATATATTGGAGATGTTGTTGACGGACTGATTGATGAAGCCAAGAGAAACGGCGGGTCCGACAATATCGCAGTGATTGTTATTGACCCTTTTGATGTGGAGGTGAATTGATGTTAGCATCAGGGACCACTTTAGCGGGCAGATATGAAATCGTCGGCAGGATCGGTGCCGGCGGAATGTCGAATGTATATAAAGCTAAAGACCAGAAATTAAACCGATATGTTGCGTTAAAGGTTTTAAAACCGGAATTCAGTACAGATGCTACATTTGTCAAAAAGTTTCGGGTAGAAGCCCAGTCGGCAGCGGGATTGTCCCATCCGAATATTGTTAATGTTTATGATGTCGGCGAAGAAAACGGAATTTATTATATTGTTATGGAACTTGTTCAGGGAATCACCCTGAAACATTATATTGAAAGAAAAGGTAAACTGGATATCCGGGAGGTACTGAATATTTCTGTTCAGATTGCTTCCGGTATGGGAGCTGCCCATGCCAATCGGATTATCCACAGGGATATTAAACCGCAGAATGTCATTATGTCCAGAGACGGTAAGGTCAAGGTGACGGATTTCGGTATTGCGAAGGCAGCGGATTCCACTACGGTGACAACCAATGCGGCGGGTTCTGTCCATTACATTTCACCGGAACAGGCCCGGGGCGGCTACAGTGATGAAAAGAGCGATATTTATTCCCTGGGAATTACCATGTATGAGATGGTGACCGGACAGGTACCTTATGACGGAGAGAATAATGTGGCTGTGGCGCTGCAGCATATTCAGGGAAATATGACGCCGCCGAGCCAGATCAATCCGGATATTCCGCGGAGTGTGGAGCAGATTATTCTGAAATGTACCCAGAGAAAACCGGATCTTCGGTATAATTCCGCAAAAGAGCTGATTATGGATCTGCGCCGTGCGCTGGCCGAACCGGATGGCAACTATGTCGTTATCGGCGGAGCGGCAGCAGCGGGCGTTGGTGACAGCACGACGGTTGTCATGGATGAAAAAGATGTGGAGAAGCTTCGGAATGCTTCTCTGAATAAAAATCTGAATACGAAAAAGACAAAAGAAAAGCTGACGCCGGAAGAAAGACGCCGGCGTCAACTGGAAGAAGAAGAACGGGAATATGAGGAATATGACGATCATCATGTCCGTGCAAAGGCCAAAACAAAGCCGAAACCGAAAAAACCGGTGCCTGTTGTGGAAGAGGACGATGATGATGACGATGTGAATCCGGCGCTGGATAAAACGATGATGATTTTCGGAATCGTCGGCGCTGTAATTATCGTTATTGTCATTTTCTTTATTATCGGTCGTGCCGGCGGTCTCTTTGGCGGCGGTGGCACAAAGTCTACAAAAGATACAAAACCTTCGACAAATATCAGTACCGAAAGCTCCCAGGTGGCGGTTCCGGACTGTGAGGGCGAATATCAGGATGATGCGATCGCTCTTCTGGAAGAGAACGGACTTGGCTATAAGGTTCAGGAAAAAGAAGATGAAAATGTGGAAAAGGGCAAAGTCATCAGCCATACGCCGGAAGCGGGAACCAATGTGGATAAGGGAACTGTCGTTACGCTTTTTGTCAGCAAGGGCAACGAATCCCCTGAGATGCCGGATGTGAAAGGCATGACTCTGGATGCAGCGAAATCCCAGTTGGAAGGCATGGGACTGAAGGTCAAAGTGACGAATGAATTCAGCGACACCGTTGAGGAAAATAAAGTCATTAAGACATCTCCGGAAAGCGGAAAGAAAGTAAAACTCGGAACCAAGGTGACGCTGACAGTCAGCAAGGGCAAGGAGACAAAAACGGTCACAATGCCGGATCTGAGTGCTTATACCCAGGATGATGCGGTTTATGTCATCAACAGTTCCGGACTGAAGGTCGGTGATATTTCCGAAGAATATAATGATAGTGTAGCAAAGGGTTACGTCACCTGGCAGGGCGTGGACGCAGGCTCCGAAGTAGCCGAAGGTACGGTCGTCAACTTTGGCGTCAGCAAGGGACCACGTGAAACAGAGACCGAAGCGCCGTCCAACGGACAGGCATCGGTTTACATGCCGGCAGATAACCCATTTGGCCATGATCTCGGTTCAAGCGGCCCGCTGGCAGCAGGTACCGTATCCGTTCAGGTGACATACAGTGACGGAACGTCCGAAACGGTCTATACCGCTTACTGCAGTTCATCCGATGCCTATGAATCGGGATGGAGTACGACCCTTTCAGGACCCCTTGGAACTTCGGCAACTGTGACAGCGTATGTGGAGGGCATCCAGTATGCTTCCTACACTGTTTATTTCAGTTGATTGAGGCAGATATGCAGGGAAAGATTATTAAAGGAATCGGCGGATTTTATTATATTCACGCAGAACATCAGGGGATTTATGAATGTAAGGCGAAGGGCGTTTTCCGAAACCGGAAGATTAAACCCCTGGTGGGCGATAACGTAGAAATCGATGTGATCGACGAAGCAGAAAAAAAAGGAAATATCCGTGACATACTGCCGCGGAAAAACGAACTGATCCGGCCGGCGGTGGCAAATATCGATCAGGCGCTGGTGTTTTTTGCAGCGGCTCAGCCGGAGCCGAACCTCGGTCTGCTGGACCGCTTTCTTCTCCAGATGGAATACCGGAACATTCCGACGGTGATCGGGTTTAATAAATGCGACCTGACGGAGACGGACCGGATCAGAGAACTGGAAGAAGCCTATGGCCGGTCCGGATATCCGCTTATATTTGTCAGTGTCCGGGAGGAGCAGGGGCTGGAAAATCTGAAGGCCATGCTGGCGGGAAAAACAACGGCTCTGGCGGGACCTTCCGGCGCCGGGAAATCCTCATTGATGAACTGGCTCCTTCCCGAAGCGGAGATGGAGACCGGCGCTGTCAGTGAGAAAATCAAACGGGGCCGTCATACGACCAGACATTCGGAACTGTTTCATTTGGGCGAGGGTACGTACCTCTTTGATACGCCGGGATTCAGTTCGCTGTATCTGGCGGATTTTACAGATGAAACACTTAAATTATATTTCAGAGAATTTTCCGATTTTGAAGATGAATGTCGTTTCACGGGCTGCAATCACATCAACGAACCGGACTGCGGCATTAAAAAAGCGCTGGAGGACGGGAAGATAAGCCGGGTGCGTTATGAGCATTATGTTCAGATGTATCAGGAACTGAAAGAACACAGGAGGTATTAATATGTTGATTTTATCACCATCGATTTTATCAGCAGATTTTGCAAATCTGGGCCGGGACGTGGCAGGAGCCGCGGATGCCGGTGCGGAATATATTCATATTGACGTTATGGACGGCCAGTTTGTGCCGAACATTTCCTTTGGAATTCCGGTCATTCAGGCGATACGGCCGGTGACGGATAAAGTATTTGACGTCCATCTGATGATTGACGAGCCGGTAAGGTTCATTAAGGAATTTGCGGATGCGGGAGCCGATATCATTACGGTTCATGCGGAAGCCTGCAAACATCTTCACCGGACCATTCAGGTCATTCACAGTTATGGCATTAAAGCCGGAGTGGTACTGAATCCGGCAACACCCCTGTCGGCGGTGGAGGAAATCCTTCCGGAGGTGGAGATGGTGCTTCTGATGAGCGTCAACCCGGGATTTGGCGGACAGAAATATATTCAGACAACAACGGATAAGGTGCGCCGCCTGCGTCAGATGATTACAGAGAGAAACCTGAACGTGGATATCGAAGTGGACGGCGGTGTGACGATGGATAATGTCCGGATGCTCATTGAAGCCGGAGCCAATATCTTCGTTGCCGGTTCTGCCGTTTATAAGGGCTCTGTGGAAGAGAATATTAAAGGTTTTCTGGAGGTATTTAAAACATACGAATGAAAGTTCTGATCGTTACGGGAGGCAATATCGATAAAGATTTTGCCTTCTCTTTTTTGAAAAAAAATAAATATGAAGAAATTATCGCGGTGGACGGCGGTCTGGCCTTTGCCGCTGAAGCAGGTCTTAAAATCACCCATCTGGTCGGCGATTTTGATACGATCGATCCGGAAATTTTGAAAAATTTTCTGCATCGGGAGGACATCTGTGTTCATCAGTTTATTCCTGAAAAGGATTATACGGACACGGATATTGCCATGAAACTGGCGATGGAGATTCTTGAAAAACAGACGGGGGAGAGAGCAATCCATATTCTCGGTGGTACGGGAAGCCGTCTGGATCATGTACTGGCCAATCTCCAGATGCTGAAAAAACCGATGGAAGCGGGCATTGACGCAGTCATTCTGGATAAAAATAATCAGATTCGGATGATTCGGGATGCGTGGATTTTAAGGAAAGAGGATCTGTTTGGAAAATATGTATCTTTAATCCCGGCAACACCGGCGTTAAAGGGAATCACCCTGGAAGGTTTTAAGTATCCTCTGGACCGGGCGGATACAGCCTTTGGGGAAAGTCTTTGCGTGAGCAATGAGCTGGCGGCAGATGAAGGGAAAATCCGGATTGAGGAAGGAATGGCATGGATGATTTTATCCAGGGATTAAATATATGAAAAAACTGGTGATTGTTTTAGGGACGGTCAGCATATCCCTTTCGGCGATTTTCGCCCGGATGGCTTCGGCACCGTCGATCATTCTGGTGTTTTACCGGATGCTTTTTGCCTGCGTCCTTCTGCTTCCGGTAGTATTTGTCAAATGCCGTGACGAATTGAAACGGCTTCAAAGAAAAGATATTTTTCTCTGTGCCTGCAGCGGCCTTTTTCTGGGTATGCATTTTACTCTTTACTTTGAATCTCTCAAATATACGAGTATTGCGGCATCCGTGGTTCTTGTGAATCTGGAGGTCTTTTTTGTAGCGCTTTTCCTGTTTTTTATGTACCGGGAAAAAATTCCGGTCAAAGGTATTCTGGGCATCGGCGCCGCTTTTCTGGGAACGGTACTCATCGCTGTGACCGATATGGGCAGCGGAAGTAATGTGGTTTTCGGAGATATTCTGGCCTTCGGAGGCTCCTTTTGCGTCGCTGTCTATACGTTGATCGGAAGAAGCTGCCGGACCCATATTTCGACATCGGTCTATACCTGTTTTGTTTACGGCTTTGCCTGTCTGACGGTCGGCATTGCTGCGCTCATATCAGGAACTCCCTTTTCCGGTTACGAACCCGTCAACTACGGTCTGGCCCTTGGAATGACCATATTCTGTACCTTCTTCGGCCACAGTGTTTACAGTTGGGGACTCAAATATCTCAATGCTTCCTACATCACGACCATCAAACTCCTTGAACCCGTCTTTGCATCCATCCTCGGACTTCTCATCTTCCGTGAAATTCCGGGAGCCTTTGTTATCATCGGCGGGGCGGTCGTTATCGGCGGCATCATCTATTACACACGAAACGCAGAGAGCGCATAGGGGAAACCCTCATGGGCTTCAGATACAAAGAAAAATACCTCCGCGCAGGACCTTATGGGTTTTGCTTATTAAAAAAATCCTCTCTACGCAGGAACCTTACCATATACTCATGGGCTTCAGATACAAAGAAAAATACCTCCGCGCAGGACCTTATGGGTTTTGCTTATTAAAAAAATCCTCTCTACGCAGGAACCTTACCATATACTCACGAGTTTCAGATACAAAGAAAAATACCTCCGCGCAGGAACCTTTCACACAGTTCCGTAGCGGAGGTATTTTGATTACACATTGAAGCGGAAAAGAACGACATCGCCGTCTTTTACGACATATTCTTTACCTTCCATACGCACAAGGCCTTTTTCTTTGGCGGCCGTATAATTACCGCAGGCCATCAGGTCATCGTAGCTGACGATTTCAGCTTTGATGAAGCCGCGTTCAAAGTCGGAGTGGATTTTTCCGGCGGCCTGAGGGGCTTTGGTTCCTTTTTTTATGGTCCATGCGCGGGTTTCAGTCGGTCCGGCTGTCAGATAGCTGATAAGACCGAGCAGTTTGTAGCTGGCCCGGATAAGCTTTTCTAGGCCGGATTCGGAAAGGCCGAGGTCTTCGAGGAACATTTTTTTCTCATCGTCTTCAAGTTCAGCGATTTCCTGTTCAATCTGGGCGCAGATAACAAATACTTCAGAACCTTCGGAAGCAGCGTATTCGCGGACCGAAGTGACGAAGTCATTGCCTGAACCATCATCCGCCAGATCATCTTCGGAAACGTTGGCCGCATAAATGACCGGTTTATTTGTGAGCAGATTGAAGCTCTGCAGAAGCGCCTGTTCTTCTTCGTCATCCACTTCCAGGGAGCTGGCCATTTTACCATCTTCCAGATGGGCGATGATCCGTTTGACAAGATCAGCTTCTTTGGCGAGGGATTTATCATTGCGTGCGCCTTTGCTGACTTTGGCATAACGGCGTTCCATGATTTCAATATCGGAGAAAATCAGTTCCAGGTTGATCGTTTCGATATCTCTTAACGGGCTGATGCTGCCGTCTACGTGAACGATATTTTCATTTTCAAAACAGCGGACCACGTGAACGATGGCATCCACTTCACGGATGTTGGAAAGAAACTGGTTTCCGAGGCCTTCACCTTTGGATGCGCCTTTAACGAGACCTGCGATATCCACAAATTCAATGACCGCAGGAACGATTTTTGCGGAATCATAAAGTTTTGCCAGAACATCCAGCCGTTCATCCGGGACAGAAACGACACCCACGTTCGGGTCAATCGTACAGAACGGATAATTGGCAGATTCTGCACCGGCTTTTGTTAAAGAATTAAAAAGGGTACTTTTCCCTACATTCGGCAAACCGACAATACCTAATTTCATATTTAATACGTCCTTTCATACACAGTGATTTTCAGTATATCACACATTCAAAAAAAATACCATAAAAAGCCACAATATCCGCCCGTTTCAAATGTGAAAAAAACATGAAATTTTTTTGAAAAATTAAAATTGCTATTGATATCTAAGGGTAAATAATATAGAATAAAAATACAAGTGGTAAAAAGTGCAACAAAGTGGTGGCAATTGGTTCGAAAGGACCGATGTGAGAGACAGGTGGTACGTATGTTCATTGGAGAATACAATCATACGCTCGATGCAAAAGGCAGGCTGATTGTTCCTTCAAAGCTGAGAGAATCTCTGGGTGAAAGATTCTTTCTGACGAAGGGGCTGGATGGCTGTCTGTCTGTGTATCCCACCGAAGAATGGGAGGATTTCACCGGAAAACTCCACAATCTGCCGGTAACGAATAAAGATGCCCGCAAATTTGTCCGTTTCTTTCTCGCAGGAGCCTGTGAATGTGAAATTGACAAACAGGGACGTATTTTAATTCCGGCCAATTTAAGAGAATTTGCAAAACTTGAAAAAGAAGCCGTTTTAGTCGGCGTTTCAAATCGTATTGAAATTTGGAGCAGAGATAAGTGGGAAGAAATCAACGATGTGGATGTGGACGATATGGATGATATCGCTCAGCACATGGAAGACATCGGAATTTCTTTATAACAGCAAATGAAAGAGGTGGCAGAATGAATTTCAAGCACCAATCCGTTTTGCTGGATGAGACGATTGAAAATTTGAATATTCAGCCGGAGGGGATTTATGTCGACGGTACGCTGGGCGGCGGAGGACATGCCTTTCATGTATGCAGCCGGTTGAATGAAAAAGGACGTTTTATAGGCATTGACCAGGACGCTGCAGCGATTGAAGCGGCGGGAAAGCGGTTGAGCCCCTTTGAAGATAAAGTAACGATTGTACGCAGTAACTACAGCGATATGAAACAGGTCTTAACGGATCTGGGAATTTCCAGAGTCAACGGTATTGTGCTGGATCTTGGCGTATCTTCGTATCAGTTGGATACCGTGGAACGGGGATTTACGTATCGCGAGAATGCCCCGCTGGATATGCGGATGGACCAGCGTCAGGAAAAGACGGCCAGAGATATTGTCAATGGTTACAGCGAAATGGAGCTTTATGGAATTATCCGTGATTACGGAGAAGATAAATTTGCAAAGAATATTGCAAAACATATTGTACGGGCGAGAGAAGAAAAGCCCATTGAAACAACGGATGAGCTGACAGAAGTGATTAAGGCAGCTATTCCGATGAAATTCCGGGTTGTCGGCGGACACCCGGCAAAACGGACATTTCAGGCGATTCGGATTGAACTGAATCACGAACTGGATGTGCTGAAAAATCATTTAAACGAGATGGTAGAGCTTTTGGATACGAATGGAAGAATCTGCATTATTACCTTCCATTCTCTGGAAGACCGGATCGTGAAGAATATTTTCAGAAAATGTGAGAATCCATGCGAATGTCCTCCGAGTTTTCCGACCTGCGTCTGCGGAAAGAAATCCCTCGGAAAAGTGATTACACGGAAGCCGATACTTCCGTCAGAAGAGGAACTGGAAGTGAATCCACGGTCGAAAAGTGCGAAGTTGAGAGTCTTTGAACGGCGGTAACGGTGGATCGAAATATAAAGGAGCGGTGAATATGCCAGCGAATAAAAAAAGAAGACAGAACATTCAACCATCGGGTTATTATATCGAAGGCAGCGCCGTTCGAAAGCTGGATACGCTCCCGGAGGAATATCCATCAAAGCGCAGAAGATCGGCAGAGCAGCGGGAACTTGCGGAGCGGAAAAAGAAACGGCAGATCGCACGAAAGAATCAGGAGAAAGCATTACGCCTTGATTTTACCTATACGCTGTTCTTACTTTTTTCAGTTGTCGTCACTGTGGCTGCCTGTGTATTTTATCTGAACCTTCAGAATGAAATAACACGGACCAATGAACAGATTGCATCCTTAAAATCCGAACTAAGCGTGGTTTCCAATGAAAATACAGCGATGGAAGAGCGGATTAACGGTGCGGTGGATTTGGCAGAGGTTTATCAGAAAGCAGTCAATGATTTTGGGATGACGGCGATTACAGAAGGACAGATCCATTATTATTCCAATGAAAATCAGGATTACGTCCGTCAGTACGGACAGATACCAACCGATGATTAATTATGAAAGCCCTCAGCTCACTGGGGGCTTTTCCTTAAGACAGATAAACGAGGTGCAGCAGCTTGGCGAAACATTATAAATTTCCCGGAGCTCCGGTAAGAAAAAAGAAAAAACAGGAAAGAAAATTTGGGTCGGATAACCGGAAGAAGCTCGTAATTATATTCGTAATTCTTCTTGTATTTATATGCATTCTTATAGGAAGGCTTATATTTATCAATCTGACCAGCAGCGATAAGTATGCCCGGATCGTTATGGCCCAGATGGACTATGACAGTAAAACGATTCCTTTCAAGCGGGGCGATATCCGTGACAGAAACGGAACGGTACTGGCGGCCAGCGAGAAGGTCTACAATCTGGTTCTGGATCCTTATGTGGTTCTGAATTCCAACGGCGAATGTACGAAACCGACGGCGGAGGCCATTGAAGAATTTTTCGGCATTGATGCGTCCGAGGTGTATAAAGTCCTGGATGACAGCCCGGAGAGCCGGTACATCGTTATGGCGAAAGAACTGGATTACGATACGGTGAAGGCCTATCAGAATTTCATGGATTCTGAGGACGAATCCGACAAAGAAAAAAGTGCGTATGTGAAAGGCATCTGGTTCGAAGAGGAATACCTGCGGAAATACCCTTATGACAGTCTGGCCGCGGCCCTGATCGGTTTTACAGTCAAGGGAAACGAAGGCACCTGGGGTATTGAGGGTTATTATAACGATATGCTGAACGGAACCGACGGCAGGGAATATGGCTATCTTTCTGAAGAATCCGACTTTGAACGGACGACCGTCGGCGCGGTCAATGGCTATAATGTGGTATCCACCATTGATCTGAATATCCAGCGGATTGTTGAAAAATATATTACCAAATTAAATAATGAGCGGAGCAGTGAGAATACCGGCGTTATTGTTGCCAATCCGAATACGGGCGAAATTCTGGCGATGGCCAGTGCGCCGACATTCAATCTGAATGACCCGAGAGATTTGTCCACCTATTTTACAGAAGATGAAATAGAGGCCATGTCCGACGAAGAAATTGTGAACTTTTATAATAAAGTATGGCGTAATTTCTGCGTCAGTGATACCTTTGAAGCCGGTTCCACCATTAAACCGCTGACCATCGGGGCAGCGCTGGATGAGCATAAAGTGTCTACGGAGGACAGCTTCTTCTGTGATGGCGGTGAAGACCTGTTTGACGGTTCCGGTACGCAGCATATTGCCTGTCATAATACTTACGGTCACGGGACGACGACGCTTCAGGAAGCGATTATGTGGTCCTGTAATGATGCGCTGATGCAGATCGGCGCCAAACTCGGGACTTCGGATATGCTGAGATACCACCATCTCTATGGCTTTGGTGAGTATACCGGAATTGACCTTCCGGGCGAAGCCAGTGCAGAAAGCCTGATTTTCAATGAATCCACCATGGGAAGCTTCGAGCTGGCGACCAGTGCCTTCGGTCAGGGCTTTAACCTGAGTATGGTACAGATGGTGGCCGCCTTTTCTTCGATTGTCAACGGCGGACATTATTACCGGCCTCATGTGGTTAAAGAGATTGTCACCGACGGCGGAAATGTGGTGAAATCCTTTGATAAGGTGCTCGTGCAGAATACATTGTCCGAAGAAACCTGTAACTGGCTGAAAGAGGCCATGCATCAGACCGTTTCGGATGACGGCGTGAATACGACCGGTACAGCGGCACGGGTGGAAGGCTATACGATTGGCGGTAAGACCGGTACAGCGGAAAAAGTACCCCGTGGTTCCGGTAAATATGTGGTTTCCTTCATCGGCTTTGCGCCGGTGGAAAATCCACAGGTTGTCGTCTATGTCGTTGTTGACGAACTCCAGGATAATCAGGAAGACAGTAGTGCGCCGACAAAAATGGCTGGTGATATTTTAAGTGAGGTTCTTCCGTATCTTCAGATATTCCCTTCGACGGGAACAGAGAGCGGTGAAACATCCGGTGAAAATACGGATCATATCTATCAGTGGGGTGCCGAAGGTGAAACCAATGCCGACGGTACACCGGTGGAAAGCACAGCCGGAGCGGAGACCGAACCGGCAGCAGACGGCGGCCTTGAGGATTATCTGAGCCAGTGGACGGATGAAAACGGCGACGGTTATGATGATCTGACCGGGGAGTATTACTGGGACGACCTGGCAGAGTATATGGAGGCCAATGGCATAAACACGGAATAGTTTTAATATAGTATACTAAATGTCCGTGGAGAGTTTTTTGTGGAGACAAGAACTTATCATCGTAAAAAGTTGTTTATTGTATTACTGGGAATGACGGCGTTATTTTTGGTTTTATTCCTGCGGATGTGGTACATTATGGTCAACCGTTCCCAGCACTATAAAGAACGTGCCGACGACCTGCATGAAAGAGAGCGGGTGATTAAAGCGGAGCGGGGCGTTATTTATGACCGGAATGGCGTAGCCCTTGCCACAAATAAATCCGTATGCACGATTTCAGTGATCCATAACCAGCTCAAAGATCCGGAAACTGTTATCCGGGTGCTGGCGGAAACACTGGATATGGAAGAGGAAAAGGTCCGGAAACGGGTGGAAAAGGTCAGTTCTATCGAACGCATCCGTTCCAATGTTCCAAAGGAAACCGGTGATCTGATCCGAAGCTATAAGCTTGACGGTGTGATGGTGGATGAGGATTATTCCAGATATTATCCGTTTGACGATCTGGCGGCAAAAACCATCGGTTTTACCGGCGGTGATAATCAGGGGATTATCGGCCTGGAGGTGAAGTATGATGATTATCTTCAGGGGGAGGAAGGGCGGATACTGACGGTTACGGATGTCCGGGGGATTGAAGTGGAAAACAGCGCTGAAACCCGGGTGGAACCGGTCATGGGAGAAAGCCTTCATCTGAGTCTGGACTATAATATCCAGGCCTATGTGACCCAGATTGCGGAAAAGGTGATGAAGCAGAAGCAGGCCAAAAGCGTTTCAGTGATTCTTATGAATCCTCAGAATGGAGAGCTGTATGCCATGGCCAATGTGCCGGAGTTTCATCTGAATGAACCCTTTGTTCTGAATCCGCCGGTCAGCGGCACTGTCACTCAGGATATGCTGAACCAGATGTGGCGCAACGGCTGTATCAACGATACCTATGAACCGGGGTCAACCTTTAAGATTGTGACAGCGACGGCAGCTCTGGAAAAAGGAGTGGTGACGCTGAACGACACGTTTTCCTGTCCGGGATTCCGCATTGTGGCAGACCGGCGGATCCGCTGTCATAAAGCCGGCGGCCACGGCTCGGAAACATTTACCCAGGGATTTATGAATTCCTGTAATCCGGTATTTATGGATGTGGGTGCCCGGGTGGGCATTGCAGGCATGTATGAATATTTTGAAAAACTGGGTCTGTTTGAAAAAACCGGTGTGGACCTTCCGGGAGAAGCGGCTTCCATCATGCATAAAATAGAAAACGTGGGAGCGGTGGAACTGGCCACCATATCCTTCGGCCAGTCCTTTCAGATTACGCCGCTGCAGCTTTTGAGGGCTGTCAGTGCTGTGATCAACGGCGGGAATCTGGTCACACCCCATTTCGGCATGTATACGACAGATGCCGGAGGCAATAAAAAGACCGTCTTTGATTATCCGGTAAAAAGCGGGGCCATCAGCAGGGAGACATCGGAAACGATGAAAGAGCTTCTCGGTCTGGTTGTCTCAGAAGGTACCGGAAAAAACGGTCAGGTGGCGGGATATGCCGTTGGCGGAAAAACCGCAACTTCCCAGAAGCTTCCGAGAGGATCCGGAAAATACATTGCTTCGTTTATCGGGTTTTCTCCGGTGGAAAATCCTCAGATCATCGGTATTATTCTCATCGATGAGCCCGTCGGGGTTTACTACGGCGGTACCATTGCCGCTCCGGTCATGAGTGAGATTTACGATATGGTTCTGCCCTATCTTTTTCCGGAGGACAGAGCGGTCGAAACGGAAACGGACGAAGAAATGTCCTGAAATACTTTACACAGCAGAGGTAAGGTATTATAATTAGTTATTTGGGTAAAATACGAAAGAAATTCAACGAGAGGTGTCATTATGAAATATACAATTATATTGCCGGCGATGATCGCATTTGCCATCAGCGCAGTCCTGTGTCCTGTGATTATTCCATTTCTTCACAAACTGAAATTTGGTCAGTTTATCCGGGATGAGGGACCGGAATCCCATCAGAAAAAATCCGGAACTCCGACGATGGGCGGTGTTATTTTTATTGTCAGTGTGATTCTGACATCCCTTTTCTATATGAAGGATTATCCGTCGATTATTCCGGTGGCCTTTGCCACCCTTGGTTTCGGAATTATCGGTTTTATGGATGACTATATCAAAGTTGTCAAAAAGCGTAATCTCGGGCTGACACCGCTGCAGAAAATGGCGGGCCAGTTTCTTGTCACAGGTGTTTTCATTTATTATATGATGAATTTTACGGAGGTTGGAACCGGAATACTCATTCCGTTTACCGGAGGATATTCGAACGGTTTGTATTTACAGCTTCCGTGGTGGCTGTTTATTGTTTTTATGTTTATTGTATTTCTTGGAACGACCAACGGTACAAACTTTACGGATGGTCTGGATGGTCTGCTTTCCAGTGTTACAGTGCTGGTTGCCGTATTTCTTACGGTGGTTGCTGCGGGAATCCACAGCGGTCTTTCACCGATCACGGCAGCCGTTGCGGGCAGCCTTCTCGGTTTCCTGCTCTTTAACGTCTATCCGGCACGGGTGTTCATGGGAGATACGGGGTCTCTGGCCCTTGGCGGTTTTGTTGCGGCAACAGCAAGTATGATGAATATGCAGCTTTTTATAGTGATTTTCGGGCTCATTTATCTGGTCGAAGTTATTTCTGTGATGATACAGGTTGCTTATTTTAAGAAGACCGGAGGTAAACGTTTCTTTAAAATGGCGCCGATCCATCATCATTTTGAGCTGTGTGGATGGCCGGAAACAAAGGTAGTTGCCGTGTTTTCAATTGTTACGGCAGTTCTGTGCCTGATTGGTTTTTTAGCACTTTAATATTGGAAGACAGAGCAGATAAACAGGAGGAAGATACATATGGATTTGAAGAATAAGAGGGTATTGGTTGCCGGAACCGGAATCAGCGGAATCGGAGCTGTCGGCCTGCTTATGCATACCGATGCCGATCTGATCCTTTATGATGGAAATGAAAAACTTTCTGTGGCGGAGATTCAGTCAAAGCTTTCCGGAGAAAAGGATATCCGGATCATTATCGGAGAACTGGATGACGCGGTCATCCGGACGCTGGATATTGCCGTGCTGAGTCCGGGAATACCGACGGATGCGCCTTTTGTCAACCGCATGAGAGATGCGGGAGTATTCATCTGGGGCGAACTGGAGCTTGCGGATGAATTTGCGAAGGGGACGGTGCTGGCGATTACCGGAACCAATGGAAAGACAACGACAACAACCCTTGTGGGTGAAATCCTTAAAAATTATTTTAAAGAAGTTTTTGTGGTCGGAAATATCGGTACGGCGTATACCGGCGTGGCGATGGATACGACAGAATCGTCGTATATTGTTGCGGAAACATCCAGTTTCCAGCTTGAGACCGTGGATGAATTTCATCCGAAGGTCAGCGCCATTTTAAATCTGACACCGGATCACTTAAACCGCCATCATACGATGGAAGGTTATGTGAACGCGAAGAAAAATATTATGATGAACCAGACGACAGAGGATTTTGTGATTCTGAATTATGATGATCCGCTGACGAAGGCGATCGGTGAAACCGCAGCGCCTCAGGTGATTTATTTTTCCGGCACGCAGGTTCTTGAAAATGGTTATTATTTTGCGGATGAAAAAATCTTCTGCAGTGAAAACGGGAAGGCAGAAGAAATCTGCAGCGCCGGAGATCTGAAAATTCTCGGTCTCCACAATATGGAAAATATTATGGCGGCTGTGGCGATGGCGCGGTGCGTGAATGTTCCGATGGATACCATCCGGAAAACGATTACGGCATTTACGGGGGTTGAACACCGTATTGAGTTTGTGACCGAAAAACGTGGCGTTGCTTACTATAATGACTCCAAGGGAACAAATCCGGATGCGGCGATCAAAGCCATTCAGGCGATGGTGCGTCCGACCCTTTTAATCGGCGGCGGTTACGACAAAGACAGTACCTATGATGAATGGATTGAAGCTTTTGACGGAAAAGTACGGTATCTGGTCCTGCTCGGAGCGACGGCGGATAAAATTGAAGCCTGCGCCCGCCGTCATGGATTTGAAAATATTATCCGGACTGAAAGCCTTGAAGAGGCTGTCAGAGTCTGCGGAGAAAAAGCGCAGAAGGGCGATGCGGTCCTTCTTTCACCAGCCTGCGCAAGCTGGGGAATGTTTGATAACTATGAACAGCGGGGACGCCTTTTTAAAGAATATGTGGGCAAACTGGAAAACTGAGATTGAAAAGCTGAGGTGTGACAAATGGAACGGCAAATGGCAGTTGTTAAAGAAAAAAAGAATAAGACCCGGTTGAAGACGGAAAAGTATTTTGATTACAGCCTGCTGTTTATCGTTATTTTTCTTGTCTGTTTCGGCCTTGTGATGATTTACAGTACCAGCGCTTATAATTCCCAGATTTCAAACAACGGGGATTCCTTTTATTATCTGAAGCGGCAGGGGATGCTCGCCTCCGCCGGTCTGGTGGGGATGCTGATTATCAGCCGTATTCCATATCATTTCTGGAAACGGTTTACCCTTCCGGCCTACGTGGTTATGAACGGCATGCTGCTGGTGGTTCTTCTTTACGGTGCGGCCAGCCATGGCCAGAAACGGTGGATTGAGATTGCCGGAATCCGTTTTCAGCCTTCGGAGCTCGCCAAGGCGGTGCTGATTATTTTCCTCGCCCATGTGGCCAGCCGGTCGGTGAAACGCCTGAAAAACTGGAGGGGCGTAGTCAAATGCTTTGCATTGGCGCTGCCGATGATTCTTCTGGTTACCGTATCCAACCTGAGTACAGGTATTATCCTTCTCGGAATTTCTTTTATTATTATTTTTGTTGCCAGCAGCCAGTATAAGATTTTTGGCGGTGTTGTGGGCGCCGGAGTGGCGGTCATGCTCATTTTCCTGAAGGTTGCCGCATACCGGATGAACCGGATCGAAGCCTGGCTGAATGTGGAAACCTCGGAATATGGTTATCAGACCCGTCAGGCGCTGTATGCCATCGGCTCCGGCGGTGTTTTCGGAAAGGGGCTTGGGCGCAGCGTTCAGAAGCTTTCCTATGTGCCGGAGGCCCACAATGATATGATTTTTTCGATTATCTGCGAGGAACTCGGATTGTTTGGGGCCATTGCCATTATTTTACTGTTTCTTTTATTGCTGTGGCGGTGTATGATTATTGCCAATAATGCACCGGATTTATACGGCGCTTTGATGGTTGTGGGCGTTATGGCCCAGATTGGCCTTCAGGTCATTATTAATATCGGCGTTGTGACGAATACGCTGCCGAATACGGGGATTCCGCTGCCGTTTATCAGCTACGGCGGAACATCGGTTGCCATTATTCTGTGTGAAGTGGGCCTTGTGCTGAGTGTCTCGCGAAGTATACGATTCAAACGCTGACAGGAACATAAAAAAAATTTCCGCATAGAATATGTTATAGTCTGTGTGCGGAGGTAATCAATGTGACATCCTTTTTGATATCCGGCGGAAAAACGCTGGAAGGGCAGTTAGTGGTTCAGGGCTCTAAAAATGCGGCTCTGCCGGTAATTGCGGCGGCAGTTCTGCATCAGGGAGTCACCGTTATCCGGGGGTGCCCGGATATTCTGGATGTAAGATACATGCTTGAAATTCTGCGCAGCATCGGCTGTCAGATTTCATGGCAGGAAGACCGGCTGCAGATTGACGCAGCCCGGATTGAAATGGAAAATCTCTCCAGAGAATGTGTTGGAAAAATGCGTTCTTCGATTTTATTTTTAGGCGCGCTGCTCGGACGCTGCCGTCATGTGGTGTTAGATTATCCGGGCGGCTGTACGATTGGCGCACGGCCGGTGGATATCCATCTGGACGCCCTGAAGCAAATGGGTGTACATATTCAGGAGTATGACGGGGCGATTCACTGTAAAACCGATGGGCTGAAAGGCGCAAGGATTTTTCTGCCCTATCCGAGTGTGGGGGCGACGGAAAATCTGATGATGGCCGCCGTTATGGCCGATGGTATTACCTGGATCCACAATGCAGCCCGGGAACCGGAGGTCAGGGATCTGGCCGGATTTCTGGAGGCCATGGGAGTGACGGTTTACGGTGCGGGAACCGAAAAAATCGGTATTCTCGGGAAAATGCCTTTGCGGGATGCCCGGTACCGGGTGATGCCGGACCGGATCGTTGCCGGAACCTATCTTCTGGCGGCAGCAGGCGCCGGAGGAGAGATTGAACTGATGGATGAAGCGGTGCAGGATATCGGCTGCCTGCTTCATATATGTGAAGCCATGGGCTGCGAGGTCCGAAGAACGGCGAAGGGGATTTATCTGAAATCCTGCCGGAGGCTTCTTTCTGTTGAGGATATTCATACCCGTCCATTTCCGGGGTTTCCAACAGATATGCAGTCCCAGATGATGGCAGTGCTGAGCACGGCCCGGGGCGAAAGCAGAATTTATGAGCATATCTTTGAAAACCGTTTCCGGACAGCCGATGAGCTGAAAAAAATGGGTGCGGATATAAAAATAAAAAATAATAGCGCTGTGATTACGGGCGTTTCCGGACTCAGAGGCTGTCAGGTTTCCGCATGGGATCTGAGGGGCGGGGCGGCACTTGTAATTGCAGGCCTGATGGCGGAAGGTGATACGATCGTAGAAAACTCCATCTTTGTAGAACGTGGTTATCAGGATATATGCAAAGATTTGATACAGCTTGGCGCACGTATTGAGATTAGTGGAAAATAGGTGGATGTACTGTGAGTAAAGATTATTATCAGGATGAAGAATTTGAAGGCTTCGAAGATTTCGAAGAAATGGAACAGGAATTATATGAGGAAAACGAGGAATGGGAACCGGATACAGAGGAAGAGGACGACGACAGGGAGCCCCGAAGAAGGCGGCATCACCGCGGACTGAAAATATTTGCGGGGATTCTTGTTGTCATTACGCTGGCGCTGGCAGGGATTATTTACGGATTCCGCCTCGAAGAGGTGCGGGTCATCGGTAATAAAAATTATACCGTTGAGGAGATTAAATCCCTGATGGGATTTCCGGAGGACGCGCCGAATACGCTGTTTGTCTATCTGCGCTTTTTCAGATATAAGGTCAAGGATATACCATTTATCGACCGTATCGATGTAAAAATTGAAAACCGGAATATGATCTGCATCGAAGTCAGTGAAAAGGATATTCTCGGGTGCTTTAAAAAAGGGAAGACGTATTTTTATTTTGATGACAGCGGTGTGATTCAGGAATCACTCTCCGAAAAAAAGGAAAAGGTTCCGGTCATCCGGGGAGCAAAGACGGGCAATCTGGAAATCGGGGCACAGATTTCGATGGAGGATCAGAATGTCTGCCATGGAATTATGGAGCTTGGACATCTGCTTTTGAATCACGGAATCACGGCAGAAAAGATAGAAATAGATGAAAATAAACATTTTACAGTCTATATAAATGACAACATCCGGGCGGCTCTCGGAACCCCTGTGCTTCTGGAGGAAAAAACCTCCGAATTAGCCAATATTCTGCCGGAACTCCGGCAGATGGAAGAATCTGAACAGATTTGTGGTGTTTTGCATCTGGAAAACTATGATTCGACAAAAAATTCTATAATTTTTACAAAAGAAAATTAAAGAAACAGTTGATTATTTTTCAGAAAAACTATATTATATAAGATGATAGTGTTGATTAAAAAATATTGATATTAATATTAAAGGAGGAACTACCTTGCTTGAGATAAAAACAAACGAAATGGATGCAGCAGCTAAAATACTCGTTATTGGTGTCGGCGGAGCCGGAAATAATGCAGTAAACCGAATGATTGAAGAAAATATTGTCGGTGTAGAATTCATCGGTGTAAATACAGATAGACAGGCTTTACAGTTGTGTAAAGCAAACCAGTTGGTTCAGATCGGAGAAAAGCTGACAAAAGGACTGGGTGCCGGAGCAAAACCTGAAGTTGGCGCGAAGGCTGCAGAGGAAAGTGTTGAAGAACTGACAGAATTGATCAAAGGCGCAGACATGGTATTCGTTACCTGTGGTATGGGCGGCGGAACCGGAACCGGTGCGGCACCTGTTGTTGCAGGCATTGCCAAGAGTCTTGGATGTCTGACCGTTGGTGTTGTTACAAAACCTTTCCGTTTTGAAGCAAAACAGAGAATGGTCAACGCCATTTCCGGTATTGAAAACCTGAAAGAAAATGTGGATACTTTAATTATTATTCCAAACGATAAATTGCTTGAAATCGTTGACCGCCGGACATCTATGCCGGAAGCTCTGAAGAAGGCTGACGAAGTATTACAGCAGGGTGTTCAGGGCATCACAGACCTGATTAATGTTCCTGGACTGATTAACCTTGACTTTGCGGATATCCAGACCGTTATGAAGGATAAGGGTATTGCACATATCGGTATCGGCGAAGGCCATGGCGATGACAAGGCTCTGGATGCTGTGAAACAGGCAACAACCAGCCCGCTTCTGGAAACAACGATTGAAGGCGCTACAGATATCGTTATCAACATTTCCGGTGATATCGGTCTTATTGAAGCAAATGAAGCGGCAATGTACGTTGAAGAACTTGCCGGCGAATCTGCAAATATCATCTTTGGTGCGATGTATGATGAAAGCACACCGGATTCCTGTTCCATTACGGTTATCGCTACAGGACTTGAAACTCAGGAAAGTGCCGGACAGACATCCACATTTATGAAAAAGGCAAATGAACGTCCTTCATTCAACAGCACAGCTTCCACATTTAAAACATCTGCTCCTGTACATCAGGCGCCGATCACAAAGAGAGAAGCGACGGTCGGAACAAGCACGATTCAGATTCCAAGCTTCTTACAGAAGAAATAATTGATAGAACAGTTTTTAAAATTAAGCCCGAACCGCTGGTTTACAGCCGGTTCGGGCTTTTTGTTGAAAAGACAGGAAAGATTCTATGGAATCCGGACAACCGTTTGACAAAATATTTTCTTCGGATGATGTATAATAAGGCTAATCATTTTCGGGAGGTGATTTTAAGCCGTTATTGATAACCACTTGTTTAATCGAATCGCACGTTCTTGTTCACAATCAAATCCGATAAAATCTGTTCACCACCAGATTCTTTTATACGGGTGCTTTTTTCTGATCGGAAGTCTGTGCCCAATCGTTTTCTACCACACCCATTTTGCAAAGGAATATTTAACGGAAAGTTACACTGGAAATCTTCAGATACACCTGAATGGATATAAAGTCTGTATCAATGCCCTTTTGGATACGGGAAACTGCCTCTATGAGCCTTTCAGCGGGAAACCGGTCTGTCTCGTAGAGTATGGAAGCCTGAAGGCCTGCCTGCAGGGCAGAGGCCTGGATTCCGGCTTTTGCGCGATTCCCTATCATTCGATCGGAAAGGCCCATGGTGTGCTGCCTGGAATTACTGCGGATAAACTGGTTTTTAGAAACCGGCAGGGAAAACATATTCAGAGTGGAGCCATTGTTGGAATATACCCTGGAAAAATCAGCAGAAACAATAAAATCCATGCAATTGTGCATCCGGATATTCTGAAAAAGTAGTGTGTGCGGAAGGAGTTAATTATGGTGGGTAGTGCAACATTACCGGGGAAATTTCGCTATGCGGCGCGCCGCAGTCAGAGAAAGGTCATCCGACAAAACGGCGGAGACATATTTTACATCGGGGGTGCGGATGTGCTTCCGGTGCCCTTAGAAAATGAGGCGGAGGCAGAGGCCATCGGTATGCTGGGCACAGAACGGGAGAAGGACGGCCGGGAGGTTCTGATCGAACATAACCTGAGGCTGGTGGTTTATATTGCGAGAAAATTTGATAATACGGGAATCGGGGTGGAAGATTTAATTTCCATAGGGACAATTGGTCTGATTAAGGCGATCAATTCCTTTAATCCGGAGAAAAATATCAAACTGGCAACCTATGCGTCGCGCTGCATTGAAAATGAAATTTTAATGTATCTGCGGCGGAATAATAAAATACGGATGGAAGTGTCCATAGATGAACCGCTGAACGTGGACTGGGACGGCAATGAGCTGCTTCTGTCAGATATTCTCGGGACAGAGGAGGATGTGATCTATAAGGGCATCGAAGGCGAAGTGGACCGGATGCTGTTAAATAAGGCCATCAACCGTCTTTCTCCCAGGGAACAGACGATTATCCGGCTGCGGTTTGGCCTGAATTCGGGAGACTGCCATGAGCGGACCCAGAAAGAGGTCGCAGATCTGCTCGGAATTTCCCAGTCCTATATTTCACGGCTTGAGAAAAAAATCATGATTCGGCTGAAAAAAGAAATTGACCGGATGAGCTGATATACGGGATTTCTGTCAAGCCCCAATAATTTTTTTATTTTTTGGAAAACCGTATAATAAAATTTCATAATGAGAAAAATCTTTACTGTACTTCGATGACAAAACATGTATGGTAAGGAGGATTCTTATTATGGCTCAGGGTAAGGTTGAAATATGCGGTGTGAATACGGCAAAGCTTCCGCTCCTTCGGGAAGAGGAGAAGGAAGCTTTGTTTTTGCGTATTAAGGCCGGCGATGCGGCTGCAAAGGAAGAATACATCAGGGGAAACCTTCGACTGGTACTCAGTGTCATTAAACGCTTTTCCAATACCAATGAAAATCCGGACGACTTATTTCAGGTGGGCTGCATCGGTCTGATGAAGGCCATTGATAATTTTGATTTAAGCCAGGGCGTCCGTTTTTCAACCTATGCCGTTCCTATGATTATCGGTGAAATTCGGCGGTATCTCCGGGATAACAACAGTATCCGTGTCAGCCGTTCACTGCGGGATACGGCTTATAAAGCCATCTATGCCAGAGAGGCATTTATTAAAAGAAACAACAGAGAGCCTTCGGTGATGGAGGTGGCCGGGGAAATCGGCATCAGCAAAGAAGATGTGGTCTTTGCCATGGATGCCATACAGAGTCCGGTGTCCCTCTATGAACCGGTTTATACGGAGGGCGGAGATAAACTCTGCATCATGGATCAGATCAGTGATCCGAAAAACGGCGAGACGTCCTGGGTGGAGAATATTGCGCTCCAGCAGGCCATCGCAAAGCTTGGAGAACGGGAGCGGAAAATCATTGAAATGCGTTTTTATCAGGGAAAGACCCAGATGGAGGTTGCAGCGGAGCTGTCCATTTCCCAGGCTCAGATTTCGAGAATAGAGAAAAATGCTCTGAAAAGTATGCGGAATTATCTTGAACAATAGGAATTAAGCGGCTGGAAATCGAAAACAATTTGACTTCGGAGGGATAAGGGGTATAATAAAACATGAATGTTTCGCGACACATATGCGAAAAAGGAATGGAGGAAAAAACAGAACGATGTTTGAAGTTTTTGAGAGTACAGAATCTGTTGTCAGATCCTATTGCAGAAAATACCCTGTCGAATTCAGCAAAGCAAAGAACTCGGAATTATTTTCCGTAGATGGTGAAAGATATATTGATTTTCTGGCTGTGGCCGGTTCTATGAATTATGGACATAATAACCCTGAAATTAAAGCAAAAATTATGGAGTATCTGAGCGAAGATAATATTATCAATGCGCTGGATATGTATACAAAAGCCAAAGAAGAGTTTCTCGTAACTTTCAAAGAAAAGATTCTCGCACCGAGAAATCTTGATTATAAAGTCATGTGCTGTGGACCGACCGGAACAAATGCGGTGGAGGCAGCGCTGAAGCTGGCGCGGAAAAACACAAAACGTTCCGGCGTGATCGCTTTTTCCGGAGCTTTTCATGGAATGACCCTTGGCAGTCTGGCGATGACGACCGACCGGACAAGCCGTGAGGGCGCCGGAGTACCTTTAGATAATGTCACATTTGTACCTTATGACGGAACGCTGGATTCCATTGCATATCTGAGATGGATTCTGGAAGACGATCATTCCGGTACGGAAAAACCGGCAGCCATTTTTCTTGAAACGCTGCAGGCGGAAGGCGGAATTAATGTTGCCAGTGTTGAATGGCTTCAGGAAATCCGAAAGATTTGTACGGAATACGGAATTTTGATGGTATGCGACGATATCCAGGTTGGAAACGGACGAACGGGAACCTTCTTCTCTTTTGAAAGAGCGGGAATTGTTCCGGATATGGTTGTTCTTTCAAAATCGATCAGCGGATTCGGAATGCCGATGGCGCTTCTTTTAATGCATCCGGAGCTGGATATTTTCCGCCCGGCAGAACATAACGGAACCTTCCGCGGCAATCAGTTGTCCTTTATCGGCGGAACGGCCGGAATCAACTATTTTGTGGAACATGAGCTGGACAAAGAGGTTCAGAAAAAAGCAAAAATTGTTGATGCATTTATCCGTGAGGAAATTCTTCCGATGGATGCCCGTCTTTCTTACAGAGGTATGGGACTGATGTGGGGCATTGACTTCGGAGCCATTGATCCGAAGCTGGCGCTGGAGGCTGTGCATGAAGGTTTTGACCGTCACCTGATTATGGAAGTGGCCGGACGCAGAGACGGTGTTCTGAAAATGATGCCGCCGCTGACGATTCCGGAGGATATCCTGAAAGAAGGTCTTGCAATCGTTAAAGAAGCGGTTGCAGCCGTGCTGAATAAATAAAACTTTAAAGCGTATACGAAAAACGCCGGAGCAGGATTGATCTGTGCGGTGTCCCCGTCTTACTGGTTCGTCCAGTGAGGCGGGGATATCGCAGATTAGTCCCGCGTCCAGCGTTTTTTTTCACTGATGTACCGGTCGTTCAGCCAGTTCACGGCCTGAGCAAGGCCTTCCGGGCTGAATTCAAATGTCTTTTCACTTTTTTTCTCATCGGGTGTTTTATCAAAACAGAAGGGCTGGGGCCAGATGGTGGTCTTTAACACCGTCGGTTCGTTATCCGCTTCCTGTTTTTCAATCCGGTAGCGCATGCCCTGAAAGCTTCCGGTAAAGGGTTCTTTTTTCAGAAAGGAAATGGGCATCACATCTTTAAGATCGATCATAAAGCCACCTCATCATCGGCGCCAAGATTTTTGACCCGGTCATAGGCGACAGGGCCGCCAAAGAGATCCAGAGCGCTGCCAATGGTGACATCAACCCAGTTCATGCCCAGTTCTTTTAATATGCGTAAATCCTCAAAAGAAGCGACACCGCCGGCGTAGGTGACGGGACGGGCCTGAAAACTTCCGAGAAGGGCAGCCAGCGGTTTCTCAATGCCGGAAGCCCTGCCTTCGACATCCACGGCATGGATGAGAAATTCATCACAGTAAGGCGCAAGGCGTTCCAGTGTTTCAAGGTTCATTTTTACAGAAGTAAATTTCTGCCAGCGGTCGGTGACGATGTAATAGTCGTCCCCTTTTCTGCGGCAGCTCACATCCAGAACGAGGTGATTGCGTCCGACGACCCGGCACAGGTTTTCCAGATTGTCAAAGTGAATGCTGCCATCTTTAAAAACATAGGAAGTTACGATAACATGGGAAGCGCCGGCTTCCAAAAAGGACATGGCATTGCCCGGGTGAATACCTCCGCCGATCTGAAGGCCGCCGGGATAGGCTTTTAAAGCAGCCATAGCCTGGGCTACATCCGCCGCGTAGTATTCGGAAGATTCCGGGTTCAGAAGAATGATGTGTCCGCCGGTGAGGCCGTCGTTTTTATATTTTGAGGCATACCAGGCGGCATCCAGGTCTGAAACAAAGTTTTCAGTGGCCTGATTGCCCCGGTCAGTAAGGCTTCCGCCGACAATCTGTTTAACTTTTCCATTATGTATATCAATGCAGGGTCTGAATTTCATTTTTTTTCTCCTCTCTGGAATTCTGAAAAGAATTATAGTATAATTTAGACCGTATTGCAAGCAAAAGGAAAGTAAGGAGCGAGTGACCGATGGCAAAAAAGAAAGACAATGACATCAATAAGACCAATGCCATGCGCCTTCTGGAGCAGGGAAATGTTCCGTTTCGGGTGGAAACCTATGAATATGACGAAGAACATCTGGGCGGCGAACATGTGGCTGCACAGGTAAGCCTTCCGGCGGACCAGATTTTTAAAACACTTGTTGTCCGGGGAGAAAAACAGGGAATTATGGTTTTCTGTATTCCTGTGACGATGGAACTGGATTTAAAGAAGGCGGCTAAAACAGCCAAAGATAAAAAAATAGAAATGACCCATGTCAAAGAGCTGCTTGGCCTGACCGGCTATATCCGGGGCGGCTGTTCGCCTGTGGGGATGAAGAAAAAATATCCGACCTGGTTTGATGAAACGGCCATGCTTTATGATGAGATTGCCGTAAGCGGCGGTGCGCGGGGAATTCAGATCATTGCCAGCCCGGAAGATCTGAAGCAGTTTGTAGACGCGGAATATGCCGATATCACACTTTAAACAAAGGGCCATATATATAGTAATAAGAAATGAGTTCCGAGGTGGGCCATGCGTATATGCGAACTTCGTCAGAAGGAAGTTATTAATATACGGGATTGCCAGCGGATCGGTTTTGTCGTGGATGTGGAATTTGATCCCTGTACAGGACAGATCTGCCAGTTAATTATTCCGGGACAGGGAAAATGGGGCGGACTTTTCGGCAGAGATACGGAATATACCATCGGCTGGAAGTGTGTCCGGCAGATAGGGACAGATATTGTTCTGGTCGATGTTTGCATGGACGAGATCGTCCATCCCTGTGATGAGTGAAACCCTTGATTTTACGGGCTTCTAAAGGAAAAATATGGTTGACCGTCTGTGAAACCTCGATTATAATATTAATATTCGAGGAGGATAAAAAGATGAAATGTCCATATTGCGGAGAGGCAGATTCAAAAGTCATTGACTCCCGTCCGGCAGAGGATGGAAGCTCCATCCGTCGGCGCAGACAGTGCAATGCCTGTCAGAAACGATTTACGACTTATGAAAAAGTTGAAACGATTCCATTAATTGTTATTAAAAAAGATAATAACCGGGAGCCCTACGACAGACGGAAGATTGAGTCCGGGGTTCTTCGTTCCTGTCATAAACGGCCGATTTCAGCAGATCAGATTCAGAAACTGGTGGATGAAATTGAAACAGAGATTTTTAACCGGGAAGAACGTGAAATTTCTGCCCGTAAGATCGGAGAAATCGTTATGAACCGATTGAAAAATCTGGATGCAGTTGCCTATGTCCGTTTTGCATCGGTGTATCGTGAATTTAAAGATGTGAGTACCTTCATGGATGAAATCATGAAGATTATGGAAACAAAAGAAAAGTAATGAAAAATCATCGGGATATGAAAACCGGAAGTTTCAGATGTGAAGCTTCCGGTTTTTTGTGTGCAAAATCCTCTCGTATTTGTAAAAACATTTGAAATCAGCGGTTTTTGGAATCCATAATAATGGTCACCGGGCCGTCATTGACAAGCTCCACAGCCATGTCGGCGCCAAATTCGCCTTCTTCGACTTTAAAGTCCATGTCCCGGAGGGCCTGAATAAAGTCCAGATAAAAGGCTTTGGATGTTTCAGGAAGGCCTGCGTCGATAAAGCTTGGACGGTTGCCTTTTCGGGTGTTGGCAAACAGGGTAAACTGGGAAATAACCAGCAGCTCACCCTTTACATCTCTGAGGGAAAGATTCATTTTTCCTTCGCTGTCTTCAAAAATCCGAAGTCCGGAAATTTTTTTAACCAGATAATCCATATCTTCCCGGGTATCTTCTCTGGCAACGCCCAAAAGAATAACAAATCCACGGCCGATCTCACCGTGAACGTGGCCTTCAATGGTTACTTTTCCGCGGGTTACCCGCTGTATGACTGCTTTCATCGTGAAAAACTCCTTTATTTTCGTTAATCTGTGCCCTTTATTATAGCGGTGAATGGCGGCCCCGTCAATTCGGAGAAATAGATGTCGAAAAAGAAAGAAGGATTAGCGTTGAAAAAACGGAGAAAGACTGGTAGATTAAAATCAGGTATCGCCTTTCGGAAGAAAGGAAGAAATTATATGTTTTGCAGAGTTTTCGGCGGGGCCTGCACGGGCATCGACGGACGGATTGTCCGGGTCGAAGCCGACGCGGGGAATGGCCTGCCATCGTTTCATATTGTCGGCGAGATTTCCGCCGAGGTCAGGGAATCGGGGATGCGGATACGGACTGCCGTCAAAAATTCCGGATTTTCTCTGCCGCCCAAACGTTATCTGGTAAATCTGGCCCCATCCGGATTTCGGAAGTCGGGGACCGGATTTGATCTGCCTTCGGCAGTAGCGCTTCTTTGCTGTATCGAGCAAATATCTCCAAAATTTTTAAATAACAGTCTGTTTATCGGTGAGCTGAGCCTGAATGGTTCTCTGGTTCCTGTCCGTGGGATCCTTCCGGTGGTCAGTCAGGCGGTGAAAGAGGGTTTTTTATATTGTTTTGTACCTCCGGGAAATGTTCAGGAGGCATTGATTATTTCCGGAATGACGGTTTATGGCGCCGAATCACTGAAGGCGGTGATCGATCATCTTCAGGGGATCCGTGAATTAGTTCCGGCGGAACCTCTGGCGCCGCCGGAAGTGAAAGAGGGAAGCGGATTTCCTCTGGATTTTGGGGATATCCGCGGGCAGGCGGCGGGAAAACGCTGCGCCCGGATTGCTGCCGCCGGGTGGCATCACCTGCTTTTGATCGGTCCGCCGGGCAGTGGAAAGACCATGATGGCCGAGCGGATTCCCTATATTATGCCGCCCATGTCCCGGGAAGAACAGATGGAGGTGACAAAAATCTACAGTGCGGCAGGACGTCTGAAACCGGGGAGCGGACTGATTTCTGCCCGGCCGTTTCGAAGACCCCACCATTCGGTGTCGGATAAGGTGCTGATCGGCGGCGGTTTGGTGCCGGGGCCGGGCGAAATGAGTCTGGCCCATGACGGTGTTCTGTTTCTGGACGAGTTTGCAGAATTTTCACGGCCGGCCCTGGAGGCTCTGCGCCAGCCTCTGGAGCTGGGGACGGTCTTTATTCACAGACTCCGGGGCAGCAGCACGTTTCCGGCAAAGCCTTTGGTCGTTGCGGCGATGAATCCGTGCCGCTGCGGCTATTATCCGGACAAAAACCGGTGCCAGTGTACCGAACCCCAGATTCAGGCATATATGGGCAAAATCAGCGGACCGGTGAAGGAACGTATGGATTTGTGCGTGAATCTTCGGCGGATATCTTATAACCAGATGGATGCAGGCGAAAAGGGGATGGACAGCGCCGCCATGAAGACCGCCGTGGAAATTGCCCGGGAGCGTCAGCGCTGTCGGTTTTCCGGAACCGATATCCGTTACAACAGCGGGATGGACAGTTTGATGATCCGGCAGTTTTGCCGTCTGGACAGCCGGACCGAAAAATTATTTCAGAATATTTATGAAAAGTTTCATTTGTCCGCCAGAGATTATCAGAAGATTTTAAAGGTGGCCCGGACGGTCAGCGATCTGGAAGACAGCGAGACGATCAAAGAAGAACATCTGGCAGAGGCCGTCTGTTACCGGATGCCGGATGAAACCTACGGAGGAAGTTTATGGGATTAACGGAAAGAGAATGTTGGTTCTGGCTTTGCAGCCGTCCCTATCTCGGCGTAAAAAGTATTGATAAGCTGTTGGGATATTTTGGGACAGCGGGGAATATTTATTATGGAAGAAACGGCCAGTACAGTCAGGTGAAGGGCCTGAAAAGCACGGTTTTAAAGCAGCTTCAGAAGGCCGGAGAAAAAGATGAAGAACAGATTCGAAAAAGTATGGAACGGCTGGGTGCACTCGGCGGAAGGTTTGTGTGCCGGGCGGACCGGGATTACCCGGAGCGGTTAAGACATATTTATGATGCGCCCGCCGGATTATTTTACTGCGGCGAACTTCCGGAACCCCGGAGACCGATGATCGGCATTGTCGGTGCGCGGAGCGCCAGCAGCTATGGCCTGGCCGCTGCCGAGTATTTTGCCTCTGTTTTATCCGGGATGGGATTTGGAATTGTCAGCGGCCTCGCCCGGGGAATTGACGGGGCGGCCCATCAGGGCGCCCTTCGGCAAAGAGCGCCGGAGGGAAAGACATGGGGGATTCTCGGATGCGGGCTGAATATATGTTATCCTCAGGAGCATTTTAAAATTTTCCGGCAGATGAAAAAAAGGGGCGGGATTATCAGCGAATATCCGCTGGATTCTGTGCCGGAGGCTTGGCATTTTCCAATGCGTAACCGGATTATCAGCGGACTTGCGGACGGTATATTGATTATAGAGGCCAGAGAACGGAGCGGCGCCTTGATTACAGCGGATATGGGACTTGAACAGGGAAAAAATATTTATGCGCTTCCGGGGCCGTTTAACAGCGCTTTGAGCGCCGGCTGCCACCACCTTATTCAGAGCGGCGCCAAGCTGGTTTTCCGGCCGGAAGATATCTCCGAAGACTATGTGGAAATGATGGGAGGTATGCCGGTGGCATCGGAGGATTTAAAACTTCCACTTGATAATTCAGAACAATTGGTGTATGCTAGTTTAAGTTTGAACCCAAAAGATGTGAATACCATTTCCGCAGAATGTGGCCGTCCTCTGGCGGAAACACTGCATATCCTGCTGAACCTGGAATTAAAGGGGATGGTGCGTCAGATGGGGAAAAACCTGTATATACAAAAATTATAGAAGAGTGTATAAAAGGCGGGGGCGCCTTAGACAATAGACATGAGATAGTGGAGGGTATTATGGCGAAATATTTGGTTATTGTGGAATCTCCTGCGAAAGCCAAAACCATTAATAAGTTCCTTGGCTCGAATTATCAGGTGGTGGCATCAAACGGTCATGTAAGAGACCTGCCGAAGAGCCAGTTGGGGATTGATATTGAAAATGATTTTGAACCGAAATATATAACGATCCGGGGAAAAGGGGATATTCTTGCGATGCTCCGGAAAGAAGTAAAAAAAGCGGATAAAGTATATCTTGCAACGGACCCCGACCGTGAAGGTGAGGCGATTTCCTGGCATCTTGCGAATGCTTTGAAGTTAGAGGGAAAGCAGGTTCACCGGATTACGTTTAATGAAATCACAAAGACGGCTGTCAAAAGCTCGATCAAACAGGCCAGAGATATTGATATGGATCTGGTGGATGCCCAGCAGGCCCGGAGAATTCTTGACCGGATGGTGGGATATAAGATCAGTCCGCTGTTATGGGCAAAAGTGAAAAGAGGGCTTTCCGCAGGCCGTGTTCAGTCCGTTGCACTTCGGATCATCTGTGACCGGGAAAAGGAGATTGACTCCTTTATACCGGAAGAATACTGGACACTGGACGTCCTTCTGGATGTTAAAGGGGAGAAAAAACCCCTGACAGCCAAGTTTTATGGCAGAGAAAAAGAAAAGATGGAGATTCGTTCCCAAAAAGAGCTGGATGCACTTCTGGCGGACCTGGAGGGCCATCCATATAAGATTTTTAATATAAAAAATGGTGAACGGTCGAAAAAACCACCGATGCCCTTTACAACGAGTACCCTGCAGCAGGAGGCTTCCAAGCTGCTGAACTTTTCCACCCAGAAGACGATGCGTATCGCCCAGCAGTTATATGAAGGTGTGGACATCAAAGGAAATGGTACGGTCGGTCTGATTACCTATCTGAGAACCGATTCCACCCGTATATCCGAGGAAGCGGATGAAGCGGTACGGAAATTTATCGGTGAAGCCTACGGCGAAGATTACGTTATCCGCCAGGTCAAAGACGGGAAAAAGAATGGAAAGATTCAGGATGCCCATGAAGCCATCCGTCCATCCAACAGTGAAATGACTCCGACAAAAGTGAAGGAATCCCTTTCAAGAGATCAGTTTCGTCTGTATCAGTTGATCTGGAGCCGTTTTGTGGCCAGCCGTATGTCGGATGCTGTTTATGCGACAACCACGGTAAAGATTAACTGCAACGGCTATATTTTTACAGTGACCGCATCGAGAATTAAATTTGAAGGTTTTCTTTCGGTCTATAAACATGCGGAAGATAAAGCGGAGGCCAATGTACTTCTTAAGAAACTGACAGAAGACAGTGAGCTGAGCTTCAGCAGCTTTGAGAGCAAGCAGCATTTTACTCAGCCGCCGGCGCATTTTACCGAGGCTTCACTTGTAAAAACGCTGGAGGAACTGGGAATCGGACGTCCGAGTACCTATGCGCCGACCATTACAACGATTATTTCACGCCGCTATGTGGCAAAGGAAAATAAAAACCTGTATGTCACAGAACTGGGAGAAGTGGTCAACCAGATTATGAAAGACGCCTTCCCGAGCATCGTCGATGTTTCCTTTACGGCTAATCTGGAATTTTTACTGGATAAAGTTGAAGAAGGCGCGGTGAATTATAAAACCGTTGTCCGGAATTTCTATCCGGATTTGGAAGAGGCGGTACAGAAGGCGGAGAAAGAACTGGAGCAGGTCAAAATCGAAGATGAAGTTTCCGATGTCATCTGTGACCAGTGTGGACGCCACATGGTGATTAAGTACGGGCCCCACGGAAAGTTCCTGGCCTGTCCGGGATTTCCGGAATGTCGGAATACAAAAACCTATTTTGAAAAGATTGGTGTATCCTGTCCGAAATGCGGTAAGGATATTGTGATACGAAAGACCCAGAAGGGACGTAAATATTATGGCTGTGAAGATAATCCGGAATGTGATTTTATGACATGGCAGCGCCCTTCAGGGAAAATATGTCCGAAGTGCGGTAATGCGCTGCTGATTAAGGGACAGAAGCTGGTATGTGCCGATGTGTCCTGTGGGTACAGGGAAAATATCGAAGAAACCGGAAAAGCATAGAAGACAGACCTGATGGAAATGAAAAATTTCCGTCAGGTCTGTTTTTTCTGTAAAATGGAAGCGGTAAAGTCTATTAACTTATAAAGCAAAGAATTATTTTGAATTACTTTATTTGTTTGTGAAAATTTGAAAAATAGTTGTTTCATTGAGACAATTATGCTAAAATATGATTAAGATGGCAAGTTCAGATAAGGAGGATGGATATGAGCGTTGAATTGTTAGACAAAACCAGAAAAATTAATAAGCTGCTTCATAATAATAATTCCAATATGGTTGTATTTAATGATATATGTGAGGTACTCAGTGACATACTGGAATCGAATATTCTTGTAATCAGCAAAAAAGGAAAGATTCTCGGAATAAAAAACCGTTCGGATCAGACATGTATCCGCCAGTTAATCAGCGACAGTGTCGGCGGTTATATTGATTCGATGTTAAATGAGCGCCTGCTCAGTGTTTTATCGACAAAGGAGAACGTTAATCTGCTGACGCTTGGATTTTCATGCAATGATGTTGGAACGTATCAGGCCATTATCACGCCGATTGATATTGCCGGAGAACGGTTGGGCACATTATTTATTTACCGAAGTGATGCGTCTTATGAAATTGATGATATTATATTGAGTGAATACGGAACAACAGTCGTCGGACTTGAGATGCTTCGTTCCGTGAATGAAGAAAATGCTGAGGAAACGAGAAAGCTGCAGGTCGTAAAATCTGCGATCAGTACCCTTTCGTTTTCAGAGCTTGAAGCGATTACGCATATTTTTGAAGAACTGGATGGAAATGAAGGAATTCTGGTAGCCAGCAAGATTGCAGACCGGGTTGGAATCACCCGTTCAGTCATCGTTAATGCCCTTCGTAAATTTGAAAGCGCCGGGGTGATCGAATCCCGTTCTTCCGGTATGAAAGGTACCTATATTAAGGTAATTAACGATGCGGTATTTGATGAATTAAAGAAATTATAGTAAAAATATGAAAACTTCTTTATAAAAGGCTTGCTTAATGCGGGCCTTTTGTGTTATAATCCTAATTTGTAATAATAAGACACGTGGGTCGATTTTCAGATGGGTGCCGAAAGGTTGTCTGAAAAGGTGAAATCCACGGAAGATTAAAACCAATGGAGGTATAATTATGAGCATTATTTCTATGAAACAGCTTCTGGAAGCCGGCGTGCATTTCGGACATCAGACAAGAAGATGGAACCCTAAAATGGCAGAGTACATCTACACAGAAAGAAACGGTATCTACATCATCGACTTACAGAAATCTGTAGGTATGGTTGACGACGCATACAATGCAGTGAAAGACATCGTTGCTAACGGCGGAACCATTCTTTTTGTTGGCACGAAAAAACAGGCACAGGATGCAATCCGTGTGGAAGCAGAACGTTGCGGTATGTACTATGTAAACCAGAGATGGCTTGGTGGTATGCTGACAAACTTCAAAACAATCCAGAGCCGTATTGCAAGACTGAAACAGATCGAAGCAATGGCAGAAGACGGTACATTTGATGTATTACCTAAAAAAGAAGTTATCGAACTGAAGAAAGAATGGGAAAAACTCGAAAAGAATCTTGGCGGTATCAAGAACATGAAGAGAATCCCGGATGCAATCTTCGTTGTTGACCCTAAAAAGGAAAGAATCTGTGTACAGGAAGCTCATGTATTAGGTATTCCGTTAATCGGTATTGCAGATACAAACTGTGATCCTGAAGAACTGGACTATGTAATCCCAGGTAATGATGACGCAATCCGTGCGGTTAAATTAATCGTTTCCAAAATGGCAGATGCAGTTATCGAAGCAAACCAGGGTGTTCAGATGGACGATGCTGAAGAAGCAGCAGAAGAAGCTGCTGAATAATCAGAGCGCATGACTTAAAGTGCTGTCTCAAAATTAGTATTAATCTTGAGACAGCTTTTTTAAGCAGTAAACAAACTTAAAATTTTGGACAGAATTATTAAATAAAATATATCAATTTTAATGGAGGAATGAATTATGGCAGCAATTACAGCAGCAATGGTAAAAGAATTAAGAGAACTGACCGGAGCAGGTATGATGGATTGTAAAAAAGCTCTGAATGAAACAAACGGAGATAAAGACAAAGCCGTTGAGTTTTTAAGAGAAAAAGGTCTTGCAGCTATGGCTAAAAAGGCAAACAGAATCGCAGCAGAAGGTCTTGTTGCAACAGTTCTTTCTGATGATCATAAAACAGGCGCAATCGTTGAAGTAAACAGTGAAACAGACTTCGTTGCTAAAAATGCAGATTTCCAGGCATATGTAGCAAAAGTTGCAGAACAGGCTCTGGCTACAGAATCTGAAACACTGGAAGCTTTCATGGCAGAACCATGGATTGAAGATGCAAGCCTTACTGTAGAACAGGCTTTATCTCAGAAAATCGCTGTTATCGGTGAAAAATTAAGCATCCGTCGTTTCCAGAAAATCGTCAGCACAGATGGTGTTGTGACAACATACATCCATGGCGGCGGAAAAATCGGTGTTCTCGTTGAATTAACAACAGATTCCGCAGATGCAGCAATTCTTGAATGTGGTAAAAACGTTGCTATGCAGACAGCAGCTCTCAAACCATTATACACAAGCGAAAGCGAAGTAGATGCTTCTTATATCGAACATGAAAAAGAAGTTCTTATGGCACAGGCTAAAAACGAAAAACCGGATGCAAACGAAAAGATTCTTACAGGTATGGTTATGGGCCGTATCAAAAAAGAAATGAAAGAAGTTTGTCTGTTAGATCAGGTATACGTTAAAGCAGAAGACGGAAAACAGTCCGTAGCTAAATACGTTGAAGAAGTTGCCAAAGCAGCAGGCACAAAAGTAGCTGTGAAAGGCTTTGTACGTTTCGAAACAGGCGAAGGTATGGAAAAGAAAGAAGAAAACTTTGCTGAAGAAGTTGCAAAACAGATGGGACAGTAATTTATCATTCGTAAGAGTGGTATTCTGACGGAAGAATAGAAAAAATGTGAACGAAAAAGGGTATGTTGTGAAAACAATGTATCCTTTTTTGGGGCTCTTTGTCAAGAGTTGGGGTAAAATATTTTTGAGGCACAGGAACGATGTTTCTGTGTCTCTTTATGTTAGAGATAAAAAGATTCGATTCCTAAAGTTTTC
>ERZ1673697.407-NODE-407-length-68571-cov-21.770389_pt1 | contig 68571 bp, 54 predicted proteins | sample MGYA00580227_ERZ1673697 | MGnify/ENA primary metagenome ERZ1673697 (study PRJEB41218, sample SAMN15661759) | gut metagenome | host: Homo sapiens | place: Canada: London | collected 2015-08-20/2019-03-30 | study: EMG produced TPA metagenomics assembly of... | reverse complement strand
GCTGCTTGAACAATTTTTACTTCAGAATATTGTCTAACTTTTTGGGGTCACTTCACGCACAGCGAGTTGTGGGTGTAAAATAGAAAACAGTACTATGATAAGGGGATACCAAAATGACGCTTTATATCAGTGCTGCCGAGTATGACTACCACACCTTGGTCAAGGTGGCAGAGATGGCCGGACTACACGGCATTATAGGCTTTCACGAAACCGAGGATGGGTATTTATTGAGCTTTCCCGATGGCGAGGAGACGCCAACGCTTATTGACCTATACAAGTCCTACCTGCGGGATTTGGAAAATAACATTTGGGTACATTAAGATAGTTTAGCAATGTCGTGCAGAAACGGACTGGGACAACTTCCAGTTTGCCGAATAAGTAGGGGGCTTAAACAAAATGAATCCGATAGATATTATCCGACGCCCGGCTGCGTATGCAAGCGGTTACGAAAACCTCCCCCAAGAAGCGCAGCTGAAAGCAAAACAGCTGTGCTGGGAGTATAACAAAACTGGCCCGATGGAGGCTGACAAGCGGCAGAATATTTTGAAACAGCTTTTCGGAACATATTCCCCGATGGTTGGCATTGAGCCGGACTTCCATTGCGATTACGGCTTTAACATCCATTTTCATGGGTTTGCCGTTCTCAACTATAATTGCGTGATTCTGGACACCTCTCCTGTCAACATTGGTGCAGGCGCTTTTATTGCGCCAGGCGTATGCCTTGCCTGCTCAGGTCACGCAGTAGATGCACAACAGCGTAGTCAGGGCATCGGTACTTCTGCCCCCATCACACTGGAGGATAATGTCTGGATTGGGGCGAATTCAACAATCTGCGGCGGGGTAACGATTGGTGCGGATTCTGTAATTGGCGCAGGGAGCGTCGTTACGCACGATATTCCTACCGGGGTTGTTGCAGCAGGTGTTCCCTGTAAAGTGATTCGCAGGGTGGCAGAAAACGATAAAATTCCTGCGGGTAAAATTCTTTTTTGAGCATCTAGCGGCGGGCCTCGGCCCGCCGTTTTTGTTTTGCGCATAGTTACTCTGCCTCCCCCGGCTTTGTACTTATCAGCTTATACACCTTACCTGTTGTCGGCTGCTTGTTTTCAAATGGGATTATGTTGTTACCCATCTTCAGGATTCCCTGCCCGGCAGTGGCCAGCTTAAGGTATTCCTGCTGCGGCTCTGACAGACCGTACAGTTTCCGCAGTGGCAGAATGTCCTTTGTCTGGCGCAGCATTACCACAAATTCACTGTTGGACAATACCGCGCAGGCGGTATCGTTGGTCAGGCAATCCTGCGCGTTCTGGGTAATGCCCGTGGCATAGGCGTTATATTTGCGGAATCGCTTCCAGCTCTGGTACAGAAACTTTGCACTTTCCTCATCGCGGAGCAACAGATAGATTTCATCAAAGTATACCCAAGTGGCTGCGTTTGCGTCCTTGCGGTTGCTGTTCATAACCGCAGTGTTAATAAATTCCAGCATGGAAATCATCGCCACTGGTTTCAGCTGCTCACCCAAACGATTGATGTTAAAGCAAATCAGACGATTGGACATATCCACATTCGTGGGCTGCGCAAAAGCTTTCATGCTGCCTTTTGCGAAAATCTCAATTGCCAAGGCAAGCTGCTCGGCTCTGGGGTGATGCTGTGCAAGCAAGTCTTTCCATAAATCCACCAGTGTGGGGCAAGGTATGGTATAGTGTGAATCCACAAGCGGTTTGTAGATATTTTTCAAGCTGCGATCAATCAGGCTTTTGTCGCCCGGAATCATGTTTCCCTCCATCACCTTTTCGAACAGAGAAAGCACAAATTCCGACTTCGCATTTTGCGGCAGAATCTTACTCTTTCCATCGGGGTAGAAATCCAGCGGATTGAAGTGCGTTTCGCTGATTGGTGAAATATCTACTACCTCGCCGCCCATAGCGTGTACCAAAGGGGCGTATTCGTTTTCGGGGTCTACGATATAGAATTTTGCATTCGGAAAACGAAGATACAACATCAGAATTTCGAGCTTTACGAACAACGATTTGCCGCTGCCGGAGGTACCCAGCACCATACCATTTCCATTCGGCAGTTCGGAGCGCAGACCGACAATCAAGTTGCCGGATACCGCATTGACGCCATAAAACATACCGCCCGCGTCTATTACTTCTTGCACATTGAACGGCACAAGGGCGCACAACCCCTTGGTAAGCATAGTGCGCACACTGGCAATGCGTCGCAGGCCATACGGCATGGCCGTGTTAAAGGCACGTTCCTGCTGAAAGCGCAGTTCGGTAAAACGGCAGTTGAAGTTCGCTGCCGTGGTTTTGAGCGCGGCGGTTTCTGCTTTGAGTTCGTCCAGTGTATCGGCAAAATATGCCGCGGATAACAACACCAAGAACATCTGCTGGTCATTCTCGGCCATTTCGGTGCGGATATACTCGATGTTCTTTTCCTGCGCTTGGGTCTTGTACGGCACAGTGGCCACAAAGTCGAGATTTTCCACCGTTTTGCGGTTAAACCGCACCTTTTCGGCATCGGTCTTCATCCGAGAATCCTCGATTTCGCGGTAAGCGTCCTCGGTTTCTACCGGCTGAATGGCAATGGACAAAACGATGTATGGCACCTGTTGGAGCAGCGTTGCAATAAACTTATCGTCCAACTGCTGCGGGTACTGAGCAATTGTCATGCACTTGGCATAGGAATCGTCAATCTCGATGTGGTCTTTGCAAAAGCGCATTGCATCCGGTGCAATGGCATCCCGAAAATCCTGTCCCAATCGGGTGCAGTTATCAAAATCAAACTGGAAATGCGTTTCCTCTCCGATACGGAAAAAGTTGTGCAGCACTTCCAGCCGGGCGTTGTTATCCAGCGCACAGACTTTGCAGCCAATGTTGGACAACTCGCCCAGCATATTCCGCTGCACCTGATTCAGCCGTTCGCGGGCATCCTTGCTGTTCTGCTTGTTGGTGGAGAGAATCAGGTACTTTTGCTGCTTCACATTGCCGATTTCTTTCGCATAGGCTTTCATCAGACGATTGCGTTCGACGCGGTATGCGTCGAGACCATCATTGGCGCGGTGGTACAGAACATCTCGCTCAAAGGAAATCTCATCCATGCGCTGGCTGACAATGCAAAGCTGCGCCCAGCAGTCGGTAGGAATATTAGAATAAATCCTGCCCATCTTTGCCAAAATGTCCTGCTTTTTATCGTCGCTCTGCATGGCATAGTTGATGTCGGAGACACTCCACATCTGGCTGTACACCTCGCCGGAGCGCCAAGTGCCGTCCGCATAGATTTCATCAATCGGGATGGACTTTTGCACAGAAGTCGGGATTTTGTAGCTGCCTCGCGTTCTGCGTGTGGAGGCATATTCATTTAATCGCAAACTTTTTCACCTTCTTTTTGTGTTTTGGTTTGGACAAATCATACTCGGTTTTCCATAACCGCCAACTGCTGCCAAGGATTACACTTTCCACTACAGCAACCAGAAATTGTTCAAAATTCAAATCGTCATAGTGGAAGAACCCTGCGGCGGCAATCGGCACGGCAGCCACGATGCAAACCCAGCTGGCGGTTTCCCGCCCCAACACCGGTTCCAACGTCAGATACGCTGAGACGGCTGCGCCGATGGCGATGACGGAGCAGATCAGCTGGCGCAATGTTAGGCCCATAAAGATTTCTTCTTGATAGTGGCGTATTTCTTTGTTGATTGGATTCTGCATAGCTTATAACCCCATCATTTCATGAATAATGCGGTCGGAGCCTTTCACAAGCCCGACCAGAACCAGCATATTAAATACCGTTTCGGCAAGATAGCTCCACACCATTGTGGTCGGTTCACCACCAGTCACCGTGGGTGTGCTGACAAACGCCGAATAAATGATGCAGGCCAGCACGATGACAGCGCCCTCCAAGCACACGCCGATATAGCTTTTTACAAAAGAAATACCCACAGACTGTGTGCTTTCCCCGGCAAAGCTCGCCAGCGGCAAGGGAGCCAGCGCCGTGTACATATACAAGCGAAAGAACCGCCCGTACACGGTGAGGATCATCACGAACGACAGCACGGTAATGAACAGACTTCCAAGAATCGTGACGAGCCACAAGGGGATGCTGGCTAAGAAACCGACATTTTCAATGGCAGACTGCATCTCACCGGGCAGTGTGACCATCGCCTGCGAGATGCCGCCCATACCGGCAGCCATATCGCTGACCACGCCGTTGCAGATGGAAAAGATGTTGAGCATGATGTCCATGCCGTATCCCACCAAGGCTTTGGCGGCCACAAAGCGGATGAGATAATGCAATGCCGCTTCGGGGCGCTTGAGTTCGTGAAAGTTCATGGTATTCTTGAACAACGATATAGCGAAGAACAGCACGATCAGCGCATAGCCTATGCCGACCATGGCGCTGTGCAGGCTTTGCATAACGCCCCACACGGCACCGCCCTTAAAAGATTGGGGGCTGGTTGTCACCAGCCCCCAAAGCTCTGTTAGTTTGCCATTCCAAGTGGAAAAGGCGTTGTTTAGATTTTCTACGATCCAGTTTTGGTTCAAAGTTCCACCCTCTTTCGGATAAAAGAAACGACCGCCTTGCTGAAAAGCAAAACGGTCATTATTTCTTAATTAAGTTGCATTGTGATTTGCGTAAAGAATTCCTTGCACCAAATATCTAAAGTGGAAGTATCGCGTATAAAGGGAATCACATCCTGCTTTGCTTGATTATAGTCTATGGAAGCAAAGCGGTCGCATAGCATAGAGCGAATTACCGAAATGTCAAAAGCATCATTTTCTGTAATAACCCCACTTTGCATCAGGCGAGCCTGTAAATGTTTCTGGTTGACGGTAGCTCCTTTAGAGAGATAAAACACATAATCATAGAGATCGCGCCCTTTCACGCGATTCTGCCATGCACGGCACAATACAGCATGAATTTTCCCTGCAAAAAGAGATGGTTCATCATAGAGATTTATTTCATACGGCATTGGCGCAAGACAGAACCGCCTCTCAAATGTTGCAAATGCTGGCGGCATGGTATCAATTTCAAATTTGATTTTAAGAGCCTCGTTTTTGGTGATACTGTTTGCCGTCACTTCATCCGCGTAAAAAAGCAAGAAATGCTCTTTGGTGTTTCCCTTTAAGAATGCAGAACGAATGGCGGATTCTTTGTTTTTCTCTTTCTCAGAAATGACGACATTTAATCCGAAAGAGCGAACGGTTTTTTCAAGTTCTGGAAAATATGCTTTCAAATCGAAATTTGGATTACTTGTCATAAGTGAAAAATCCAAATCTTCTGAAAAACGGTCAAGCCCATAAAAAATACGCAGTGCTGTTCCGCCGTAGAATGCAGCTTCCCTGAAGAACCCAGCACGGCTCAACCCATACAGAACTATTTCCTGCATGACCTCTTTCATAGCATTTTTCTGGTCATAGATGTTTTTGCTGTCATATTTGCGCAGCATTTGTTCTATTACGGTGTTCATGCGATTTTCTCCATAATCTTTTGTAATTTCTGAATATTAGTGCAATGGTACTTCCCGCTGAGGAAAGCGACGTCCTCCACGCTGAGTTTGCAAAAAGCATCCCAATCTATGCGCAAGCCATCAAAAAGGAATTCCTTTAGTTCTCCTTGGCTTGCCACCGGAGATTGGATGTAGAGTTCATCACATAACGCTTTTTCCGGGCTTGCGATTTGAATCGCGTACCCCTGCTCTGTGAAACAAGTAATACCATAAGGATATACAGCAGATGGAACATCCCGATAGGTAAATACACCAAAAGGAGTTTTATAAATCTTTTTCTTTTTCTTCTCAAAAGTGGCCGAAGTGAAATTGTACACAGCTTCCGGAATAAGACCGTGAAAAGACAGAGCAAATTCAAAGGACAGGTACGACGGGGTACAGATACAGTTTGCAAGCCTATATCCGGGTGTAGAGGAATCTGTTTCGTACAGTCCTTGAATAATCGGAATGCATTCTTTGTTCTGCACCATGCGGGCCAGCTTATCGCGCGGATTTCTGTAGCTTTGCAATTCTTGCAACAACATCGCAGTAGTTTTTATCATATTTTCACCACCACATCCAATAATATCAGATACGCTGGAGAAAATCAAGCATTTTTCATTTCAGAATCATATCCAGAATATCCTTTGCAAAGTAAATCACCACGCCGCCGAAAAAGGTCATAAAACCCTGCGCACGCTGGCTAGCATCGTGGCCTTTCAGGGCAAGACCGATTTGCACAATGCCAAAACCCAGCAGAATAGCGCCAATCGCCTTGATAGCGCTGAACACAAAATCGCTGAGGGCATTGATGGTGGCCAGCGGGTCGTTGGCGGCAAAGGCGGGCATTGCCATTGTAAAGGCAAGGGCAGCCGTGGTGGCAGTGACCAGATAGATGCGTTTGATTTTGCGCTGACGGGCATCGTTTTGGTCGGGCGCATTATAGGTTTCTTTCTTGTTCATTGTGAATTTCCTCCATGATTTTTTGAATTTCTTCGTACATTACATCGGTGATTGCGGGCTCGGTCAGCCCGGTCACAACATCGGGCGATATGGTCTGTGCGGTTTGTGCATAGTCGTCCGGCATACGGTAAGGGGCGGCTCCGCCGTCCGGGGTGCGCTTTACATTGGGATGGCGCATCAAATCAAACTTGCGGTCTATGACCGGCGGTTCGCTGCGCAGCAGTACCAGACAATCCCCATCATCCATGCGGCGGATCTCATCCGGGCTGCAAAGGTCGCGGGCGGTAAGCTGATAGCTGTCACTGCTGGAACCGCGGCTGCCGCGCCCAATGCTCTGGCTTTTGGTGCGTTCTGTCATTTTGCCGATGTACTTGGAAAGCCATTCAAAGGTGGCATATTCGTTGCCGCCGAGGTATATCAAGCTGTCGCAGTTGCCGATCATGCCCTCCCAATCATCCTTGTACAGGCTTTGAATCTGGCTTTTGGACTGCAAAATAATATCACAGCTGATATTGCGGCTGCGGCATACAGCCAGAATGTTCTTGAAATTGGCAGGCAAGGCGACATTGGCAAACTCGTCCATCATAAATCGGACATGAACCGGCAGCGCGCCGTCAAACTTCGGCTCGGAATCCGCCAGCCGGAAAAGCTGGTCAAAAAGCTGGGTGTACAGCATCGTGATGAGGAAGTTATAGGTTTTGTCATTGTCCGGGATGACACAGAAAATCACACGCTGTTCCAGCCCCAGACGCGGCAGGAACATGGTGTCGGTGTTGGTCATTTCGGCAAATTGCGCGGTGTTGAACATATACAGGTTGGCAGAAGCGGTGATCAGCACAGATTGCAGCGTTTTGGTGGAGCCCAGCTTAAAGCTGTTGAACTGCAGAACTGCCGGATGCAGCGGGTCGCGCTCCTGCAGCTCATTAAAAAGCATCTCCAAGGGATTCGGCCCCATGTCGCCCTCTTCCATCTGACAGTTCTGGATCATGTACATCAGAGTGGAAAAGTTCTGCTCAGATACCGGTGCTTCGTAAATGAGATACAGGATCAGCGCGGAAATCAGCAGCACTGAGGCATCGTCCCAGAATTTATCGCCACCGCTGGCAGGCGCGTCCTTGGGCTTGGTGTTGTTGACGATGGCATACGCCAGTTTAACGGCATCTTCGTCGGAGTCGATGTAGTGCATGGGATTGTAGTGCCCTTTGAAATGCACAAGATCGATCACTGTGACCGGAATTCCCAGTGATTCATAAAACCCGCCAAGAGAGCGCACAAGCTCGCCCTTGGGGTCCAGAAATAGATAAGAGCCGCTGGCCTGCATGGCATTCGGTTTCACATAAAAACGGGTCTTGCCGCTGCCGGAGCCGCCGATGACCACCACATTCAAATTGTGCCGGTGGGCATGGCTGTCTGTGCTGAATCGAATATTCTGCGAGAAAATATAGTTCTGCACCTTATCTTTGCAGTTTTGGTATTTTGCATTGAGTTGGCGCACACTGCCCCAATGGGCAGAGCCGTGTTCCTCACCGGGACGGCGGTCAGCCTGGTCGAGCTTGTAGCAGTAAACAGCCAATGGATAAATGACAAGCACCGCCAGCAGAAATTTCGGTGTATTCTGGCACCAGTGCAATGCGGCAGGATTCTGCATTAGTTCTGACAGCAGCGCTGTGATTTCTGCAAGACCGTGCGCCTGTTCTGCAGCCTGTGCAAGTGCAGCCGCAAACCAGAGCAAAGGCAGCAACAGCAGCGCCCATAAAATCAGCTCGGTTTTATCGGTGCGGTTGGAGTGCATACGGTATCACCGTTCTTCCCGCTGCGGGGCAGGCTGACCGCGCTCCAGTTTCAGGCGCTTGCACACAGCATCCCCAAAGGTGACCGCCATTTCCCGCACTTTTTCCAGAGCTCTGCGTTCCTCGCCGTCCGGGATGTGTTCTTTCATGCCCTCCAGTGTTTGAAGCGCATCCGGCGGCATCGGCAAGCCCAACCGTCCGCAGACTTCTACTGCCACTGCGGCGGCGGTCTGGCGCAGCAACTCGTTTTCCGAGATACTGGCATAGGCGGATTCGGCAGCTGCCATCACGATCTCCGCGGGCAGCCGCTGCAAAAGTTCTTGCGGGGGCATGGCGGCGCAGAATACCAGCTCCTGACGCTCGGCATCATAGCAGAACCCTTCGACTTCGTTTTTCGGAAGAACCGGGATCGGTGAGATCTCGCGCATCACGTCAATGGCTTTCTCGATTTGTTTCGTGCTTTCCACTGCGGCAATTGGGTACGGCTTGTTGCCGTAGGTCTGGGAAATATCAAACACCTTGGCAACGGCATAATACCCATTGCTGCGCACGATCTGCGCGATCCCTGTGCAGCCCTTGCTGACGCGCCGTCCGTACTTGCTCCACTCGTCTGCCGACATAACCGCGCAGGCCAGCGGATGGGCACGCAGAATCAGCGCCGTATTCCCGGCAGTGATGTGGCTGCCCAGCCTGCCGCGCTGATAAAAATAGTTGGCAAGGGTCTGCCCGCTGGCAAACACATCCTTCAGCGCTTCTTCCTGTGCAGCAAAGGTTTCCTGTCGTTCTGCCAGCTTTTTTGCTTTCCATTCCTCGATATTGAAACCATCTTCGTACATCATCGGGCCTCCTTCGTAACCGCTTCTTTGATTCCTTTTTGCAGTGCCTTTTGCGTTTCGGATATTGCTTTGGCGACCGCACGGTAATGGTCAATCTTCATCCGCACCGAGGGGCGCTTATCATAAGTCATAGAGCCTTTCTCTGGCACCCGCAATTCTGGCCCTTGCGGACTGCGGGCGGGCGCTTTTTTTCGGTCGGTCTGTCCCTGCGCTTTCGGAATGTTGTAACCCATCTGCTCATAGATGCGGTTGAGCTTGCTGACATCCTCCGCCTTGAACATAATATCTACCTTTTCCCCTTGGGCAGATTTATCCTTGATAACAGCAAAGAGTACGCCGTATTGTTTGGCGTACTCTTTGAATTTGGAAACATCTTCGGTTTTGATGGGAATCACTTTCAGTTCTTTGTTTTCACGCAGAAGCCGATCCAAACTGGTTTTCCCGCGCACTTTCGGATTTTCCTTTGCGTAGGCCAAGGCAAGGGCAAGAGAATTTTTGAACCCAAGTGCTGTCAGCTTAATAGCCACCTCGGAAAATTGCAGTGCTTCTCGTGCCATCTGGTCGGCTGCTTCGCCGCTGGTACTCATCGTTTTTCACCTCGTTTCGTTCTTCCTGTGCAGCAAGTTCGGCCTGCCGCAGCTTTTTCTGCACCTCAGCCGCATCCGCTTCGATGTCGTTGCAGATGTAAACTTCGTGGCGCAGGGCTTTGAGTTGTTTGGTTAAATCTTTAATATGTTCTTCCCGCGCTGCCTTTTCAGGCTCCTGTTTCTTTCGGTACAAAACCTTGCGCTGGCGGGCAAGATGTTGAATCTGGTTTTCCAAATCTGCTTTGTAGGCTTGAACATCATCAAGAGTTTCCAAGCGATGCTCCCATAAAAGCTGTGTCTGCTTTTGGTATCGGTTGAATTTGAGAAAATCTTCCCGAAGCAGAAAATAGCAGCGTTTTGTTGCCTTGCCACGGCAGGCTCTGCGGAGCAGGCGGCAGTAGTGATAGTAACAGGCCATAAAGCCAGTCACTTTACGATATGGCTTTGAAAAACTGGTACGACACCGCATTCGCTTTACTGCTGGCGGGAATTCGGCAGGCCGCCACTGCGGCTGCGGAGTGTGCTGTTCTTTATACTCCCGGCGCATATCAGCCGGAAGCTGGTGCATTTGGCGGTAATATTCCCGCAGTGCCTGTTCGGAAAAGCGCGGGTCAAGCCGATCAATGCGAACATTACGCTGGGCATTTTTATGCCGAACGGATAAATGCTCTACACGCGGCCCGTATTTAACCGCATAACCCATGCCCTGCATTTCGGAAATAAAGCCTACAAAACTGTCAGCAGAAGCTATCGCCAGCTCTACATCTTTGTAGACCATGCTTCGGATTCTTGGATTTCCGGTTTTTCCTCCGAGCCATTCAAAATACGACTGGCCCTTGCCATCGGTTTCAATAACCGACAGATGATTCTCCCGGCAGAGGTTATCCGAAAGCTGACGAATTTTTCTATAATAGGTATCAAAGTCGTTGCGGAACATTCTTCCGTCAGCATAGGACACAGAGTTACAAACAATATGGTTGTGCAGATGGCCTTTATCAAGATGTGTTGAAATCGTGCATTCAAACCGATCAGCCAAAAAACGCCGTGCAAATTCACAGCCAATTTCATGTACTTTGTCCGGGCTTGCTTCACCGGGGCTGAAACTTTGGATAATATGATAGGCCAAAATTCCTTTGTCCACAGGTTTGCCCCATGTGCGCTTTGTCTGCTCCATAATCGTGCAGGCATTTTCCGGATCACAACCAAAGCCTGTAACATACAGCTGATGCTCGGTCTTATCCTTGTTTTGCGTATAGTCCAGAAGCCGGTTCAAATCACTTTGTGTAATGCGCTCGGTCTTGCGGGGATTGCTTGTGTAATCCAGACACCTCTGAAGGTGATTCTTTACCGGTTTGATTTTCGTATAGGCTATGTCTTACCACCACCTTTTATATAAATCCAAATCTGCTCCATGATTTTCCGGGCCGCCAGCAAATCGGCGTTTTCCACTATCGCATTGATATTTGCCAAATGAGCCAGCTGGTTTAGGTTGTTGCCAAGGGCCGAAATCTGCCGAACCATTTTTATATAGTCGGCTGTTGGACGCTCCAGCAACGGTGCATTCATCAGCGCCTGCCGAAGCACCTGTTCTTGATTCAGACCTGTAGTTTTACTCAAATAGAGCAATCGGCTGTGTTCCGCTTCGCTCAAGCGAAGCAGCTTTTTATATGGTCTTGCTTTCATAATTTGCTTCTGCCTAATTCGGGGTATTAGGGGGTATTCCCCCTAACAAGTGGGCGATGTGATATCACATTGCCGTGCTTGCTCGTACTGTTCCTGCGGAACAGTACGCCGTCTGCCAAAAGGTTTTGCACACTGGTGCCGTGCCGCATAGGTGTCAATTTTTCTGCCCAGCTTGAAATTTGCCGCACGGTATTCGATGTTATATTCCGTGGCGACCACCTTTACACCGTGCTTCATAAGCTGTCTGAAAAACGAAATGAGGTGTCCTTCGCTGCGGCTGATATGGCGCATCCGGCAGACATACACGGTGTCGATTTCGCCTTTGCGGATATGCCGCAGCATCTCTCGGTATCCGGGGCGCAGCAGCCAGCCGCCATGCTCGTCGGTACTGCTGCCCACAACGGTGCATCCATCAGCATGAGCCTGTAAGGCACAAACTTTTATGCTGTCCATGGTTCCCACATAGTCGCCGGGAATTCTGGCATAAAGCCATACGCGGCAGGGACTAAGTTCTTTTTCCATAATTTTCTTGTTTCCCTTCAATATTAGATTTGTTTTCCAATCACAAGCCATCTGCCGTTATCGGTAATGTTGTCGCAGGTAGAAAGCGTGAGCAGCTTGTCACCGTATTGGGCTGAGATACCTGTATCGTACAGCGCCCGCGCTTTGCAGGCCGACACATAATCGGCAAATTCTTCCGGGGATGCTGCGTCCACAAACCGATAGAACGGGAACGCATCGGCGGCATCTGCCTGCACGGTCGTGTGGATCACGGCAAAAATTTCATAGGCACAGTTGCTCAGCTCCGTATCGAACCAAACGGTTTTGTGTGCTTGCCAGAAATCCTTGCTGCCGTACTTGGCAAGGTCTGCAAACATCGAGCCGTCCTTCATGTTGTGGCCGTAGATGATCAGGTTATCGGAGGAGCAAAGCACATCGCAATCTGCCTGCATAAAGGGGCAGCCGTAGTCCGTGTAGTTCTTTTCAAAGTTGTGCTTCAGGTAATAGTTGGGGTCTGTCGGTGTCTGCATCACGGGATAGTCAATGTTGGTGTCCTCGATAAGAATCCAGCCGACCATATCTGTGTTTTCCCAATATAAGTTTTGGTATGATGCCTGTTTCTCTGGTTCCGAAGCCGTTTCCTGTTGTGTGTCCTGTTTCCTTACGGCGGCAAGGTCGCTGTAAAGGTGCGCCTGTTGTTTGGACTGTGCGGCATACATCCACAAGAATGCGATGCTTGTAAGACCAGTCATACCGAACAGCCCAATAAAAAGCGAATATAGAAAGTTCTTCATCGTCTGCTCAACGCTCCCCGTATGTAAAAAAGCTCAACTGTTCTCCCTCAAGGCTGAACCGTAAATCTAAATCGTGCAGCGTATAGCTGCGGTTAAACCGTTCTGTTGCCTTATTGGGGGCATCTTGCAATTCCAGCAACAATTGCCATAAATCGGGGTGGGCGTTGTACAGGTGCCGAAGTTCCCGCATGGACGCATTGGGGCAAAACCAGCAGCCGCCGCGCCCTGTGAACGCATATAGCGGGGACAGCAGCCCTTCGGTTTGGCACATCTTCCACGCATCTTTTTCGGTCAAGTTATACTTTGCCAATAAAGATGTTTGGTTTTCCTTAAGCCGTGCCAGCCGTATCGGTTCATCGGCGGCAATTCCCAGATAGTAAACTGTGTCCTGCGGCAGCATTTTTTGGTAGTTGCGTATAGGCGGCAATTTGCAGTCCCTTTGTATACTGCAGCGTCCGGTCAGAGGAAAGGACGCCAGCTTTCCCTCGGCGTTGCCGCGGCTTACGATGTGGTAAAAGCAGTCCAAATATGTCTTTTGCCCGCGCAGGATTCTTGTGGGAATGCCGCGCTTTTCAAAATATGGGATTGCTGTTTCATAGATGAACCGCTTATGCTCCGGCAGTTCCCCTGATACGGTATCGCTGAACATTACCTCGGAATAAACCAGCTCATCCAGCGGTTCGCCGTGCTGCAAGGCAAGCAGCGCCGTGGCGATGCTGTCTTTACCAAAGCTGCAAGTCAGAATATGCTTCATTCGATTTCCTCATAAAAAATGGGTGGCCCTCGCGGGTCACCCATTGTGGTTGGATGGTTCATTTTGGTGTTCCTTATTTCGTTTCGGTTTCGTCATGCTCGGCAACGGATTTGCTGTGGACACACTTGAAAATCAATACCGCCAGCCCGGCAAGCGAAATACCGGCTGCGGTCAGCAGCAATCCCAACGGGAAGGTGTCGCCGGTCTGCGGAATGATTGGCTGCGGTGCCGGAGTCGGCGCAGGCGTGGTGCTGGGGGTCGGCTGCGGGGTTTCCGTGGGATGTGGTGTTTTTTCCGGCTGAGGTGTTCTCTCAGGCGTGCGGGCATCCTTCATCACAACAGTTTGCACTTCGCCGGTGGGAAGAACGGTAAAGCTAATGCTCTCCGCAATATCGTACCCATCCGGTGCCGTGATCTCGGTCAGCGTGTACTCTCCGGCAGGCAGCTTTTCGATATAATGCGGTTTGTCGGAAGATACCCAGCGGTCAATTTCCTCGCCATCCTTGTCGGTAATGGTCAGCTCCGCGCCGGGCAGTTCTTCCATTGTGGTCAGGTCCACCTTGGAGATTTCCACCTTAATAACATCGTCCCGCATCTCAAACTGCTGTACCTCACCGGTGGGCAGCACCGTAAACGGTACACTTTCCGCAAAAGCGTATCCGTCCGGGGCTTTCACCTCGGTCAGCGTATAATCGCCTGCGGGCAGTTTCTCAATGTAGTGAGGTTTGTCGGTGGATACCCAGCGGTCAATTTCATTGCCGTCCTTGTCGGTAAGGGTCAGCTCTGCGCCGGGCAATTCCTCCATTGTGGTTAAATCTTTCTTGGAGATTTCCACCTTGATGGTGTCATCGCGCATAATCACGGTGGCATCGTCCAGCGGTTTCCAATCGTCCCAAGTCCAGAACAGGAAGCTCTTTGTGGTCAGGTAATAGACCTCGGCTTCCTGCAGGTTGCTGCCGTTTTCGTCCACCTTTTGCAGCAGACGGAAGGTAATCTCATCCGCCAGCGCGTAACCATCGGCGGGGCGGGTTTCGGTCAGGGTATAGGCATCACCCAAGTGCAGTCCCGTCACCCGGTGGGGCGTGTCGGTGGACACCCAGCGGTCTACCACATTTCCGTCAGAGTCTTTAATGCACAAAGTGGCACCGGGCAGTTCCTCGTCGTTGGTCAAATCGCGCTTGCTTACCCACATTTCGGTAGGTTTGTCGGTACAGGTACTCTCCAAGACCTGCACAGCCTGCCCGTCGTAGGTAAAGGTGACTTCCATGGGTTCTTCGTTGACATAGTAACCCAGCGGGGCGCGGATTTCCTTGACGATGTATTTTCCGCTGTTGGTGGTAGCATCCTTGTGGGTGCTGCTGCCGTACTGTTCACCGCGAATGGGAATATCGCAAGTGAAGTAGGTGGTGCCGTCCGCATTGGTTTCGGGGCTGGTGGCTACCAGCTCACCGGCGGCAAAAACAAGTTTTCCGTCTGCATCGTAAATATCATCTGCGGTGTACAGGTTAAACACGGCACCGGCAAGATATTTGCCGCTTTCCAAATCGGTTTTATAGATGCCGACCTTTGCTTTTTCGCGCTTGTTATGGAATTCAACAGTGTCTGCCACAACGATTTCCTGCATCTGGTTGTCCCACGCAAGGGTTACATCAAAGGCGGCGTCTGTGCCTGCATAGCCATACGGCGGCTTGGTTTCCGCAATGTGATAGCTGCCCAGCGGCAAGGTCACGCTGACCTCGCCGATGGTGCCATCGTGGATGACGGACAGGAAATTATAGCTCGCTGCCGTGCGCGCAGGGGCAAACACGGCAGTGTCGGCAGTGCCGTCACCGGTCGTAACCACTGCCACCACATCGCCCTTGGCGTACCAGAGGGTTCGGTTGCCATAGTTATCCAGCTGGCGATCCTGCGTGTAGATGTCCTCGGCTGCCGTGATGGTGTACTCGGCACCGGCCAGCGGGCGGGTTTCGTAGGTTAAATTGCCGCTTTCTGCTTCGCCGGTCATCCACGGGTCAATGCCGTCCGGCTCAGACTGCCAGCCGGTCAACACCTCGCCGGTCTTGCGGATGGTCAGCTTGCCGAGGGTTTCGTGATTGGAATAATTTTCGCCGATCACAAGGGTGTCCATGCCGTTTTCGTTTTTATCACCGGTCGCCTGATAAATGCGGTCGGTGGTGATGGTAAAGTCTACATAGAAGCTTCCGTCTGCATCGTCAGCAAGAATCCCGTTTTCATACCCGGCAGTGTCCAGCCATTCGTTATAGAATCCGTTGGGGCCGCTGATCTCCACAATGCGGTATTTGCCCAGCGGCAGTTTTTCGGGCAGGGTCAGGATGCCCTCATCATTGGTGTAGAACGTGCTGACATTTTTGGTGAGATGCCCGTTTACGGTGTCGGTCATGGTCACCAGTTTGGGATTGCCCTGATCGTCATAGCGATAGTGTCCCATGTCATCCAGCCAGTAGATCTGGAACGCTGTATCCGGCAGCAGCACGGGCTTGCCGGTTTCCTCATCGATCTTGGTGATGCGCAGATAGACTTCGATTTCCTCGTCCAGAACCGTGAATTTCTGATAGCTATCAGAGCCGGTCAGGGCGCTGTCTTTGGGCGTTGCCATGGAACACCAAGGGTTGTTATCCTGCGCAGGATCAACGCTCACAAGGAACGGCTCTGCCTGATACAGGTCCTGCGGGGTGGTGGTTTCCACCACAAGGTAGGTGCCATAGGGCAGCCCTTGCACGCGGATGTTGCCGGTATCGCTGCTGAAGATCTCGGTCAGCTGGTATTCATTGGCGCTGCCGGTGGGCTGCCAGCCGTCACCCTTGCCGTTTTTGTTTTCTCCGGCAGCGGTCAGGGTCTTGTTGTAGGCAGCAATCTCAGCGGCGTTGACCTCGTAGGTTTTTGCAATGCCCTGCGTTTCGCCGGAGAAATCCCACTTCAGATGCGCATTGTCATAGCTTTTGTTGATATAGGCATCCAGAATGCTTTGCAGCGTGTAGGCACCGGTTCGGGTCTGGTCAAATAGCGCTGCCTTAGACAAATCCGAAACGAGATAGAAGGTAAACCCGGCGTTTTCCAGTTCCAAACCATTGGACTGCCCGCTGGAAGAAACGATCTTGCTGATTTCCACATTGCCCTTGGCAACCTGATCCTGGCTTTCGGCAAGGGTGTTGTCCGCGTGCAGGTGATAGTTTGCGCGATAGCTAGTCTTGTCGATCTGCTCACCGGCAGCCTGCCGGTTATCGCTGAAGGTGGTTTTCTCCACATACCAGCCTTCATCGGAATAAGCGGGCGTGATGTAATAGTTGTGCTCATCGCACAGATAGCCGTTGGCAAAGGAAAGCGAATAAGCATCATAGGTCCAGCTGCCGTCCAGTGCCTTGCTCTTGGAGATGGTGCTGAACTGGTTTTTATACACCCAATCGGTGTACTGTCCGTTGCTGCTTGCCAGTGCCGCGACCTGCCCTGTGGCTGCTTTGGTGCGGCTGTCCACAGTGGGATAGGTGCCAGAAACAACAAGAGCGCCCTCACGCAGCGGAATGACCGTGCCGGTGGAGCGCTCTACCACATAATATTTGCCGAGGTACAGGTTTGCGAAGGTCAGCCAGCCGTTCTCGATTTTGGCGCTGGCTACCAGATGGTCTTTTTTGAGAATTGGCAGATAGTCATTGACCCACTGTCCGCTGTTGTCACGGATGGTCGTGTGCCAGAGGGGATTGCCATCGGCATCCACGATTTTGGAATAATCCACAACACCGGTCACGCCGTCCGGGTGGGTGATGTCCTCGGCAGCGTACAGGTCATACACAGCACCGTCCAGCACAGCATCGCCGTGTGCCTGCCCGCTGGCAAATGCCGTGTCGTGGGCTGCCTTGCCGCCCACATAGCGCACTGCATCCAGATCTACCTTGGAAATGCTGATCTCACCCAAAGTGCGGTCGTTTTTCATAACGCCGTCCGTGGCGGTGGTGGTGTAGCTGTCCTCGTTGGCAGCTTTGCCGCTGTTGTCGGTGCTGTAAGTGCGGGTAGAATCTTTGGCGGTGCTATAAATTGATACGGTGGTTTCCACGCCGTCGCTGGTCACCAGCTTGGTACCGCCCTTGTCGGCTGTCAGGATGTCGGCATTGTAGTCGGCATTGTCCAGCCAAAGCACGGTGTTGTTGGTATCCTTGTTGATTTCTACATAATAGGCACGCTTGCCCAAGGGCGTTCCTGCCGTGCCGGGGCGGTCGATGTCCGTCCAGTCGCCAAAATACCCGGCAGGTGCTTTGGTTTCCACAAGGATAAACTTGCCCTGATTGCGCTGCGTATAATACAGCGTGTGGCGCATCGCGTCATTGACGGCATAGGCGGCGCTGTTGATGACCGCATAGCTGCCATCGCCTTGGCGCTGTACACTGTAGGTGTTGTAGCCCCCGGTGGGCTGGTATTTGCCGTTCACCACATCCCACTGATAGATCTCATACTGGGCATCGGCTGCGATCTGGCCGCCGGTTTCGCTGTCGGTTTTCTTGAGGTTGATCTGCAAACTCCACTCGTCATTTTTCATGACATAGTCATTGTTGGTGTTTGCGGGTACCGAAATCGTTTGGCTGCTGCCGTTCGTGCCCCAGTACTTGCCGAATCCATACGGTACTGTGATTTCCTCATAGCGGAACTGGATGCTTCCCAGCTGCGCTTTGGCCGCTGCTATAGCATTGTTGACAGCGTTCTGGGCCTCACCCTGCAATTCCGCAATGGCGGCGTCGCGGGCACTGTTGGCGGCCGCATCAGCAGCCTCCTGCGTGGTGAAAGGACCAACCTGTCCATTGCGAGTGCCCGATGTTTTGGTAACGGCATAGTGCAGACTCCAGCTTGCGGCTGCATCGCCGCCGTTCTTCTGGTAGTTGTCATCGGCGGTATGACCGCTGGTGGTCACCGTTTGCTTTCCGGCAGGACTGATAGACCAACTGCCGCCGTCAATGCTGCCGGATTTGGTGATGGGCTCGATCTCGATGGCCGCGCCATCGACTTTTTCCTGCGTTTTCAGCTGGATCTTATCCGCGCGGATTCCATAGGAAAAATCAAAACTGCCGCTGGCGGTCTGGGCCGGGGCCTCCCAGCTGGCGTAGTATTCCTGCACAACAGGTTCCGGCTCAGGTTCCTCCTCACCGATCTCAGGACCGATCAAGGCAACGGTCTGCCACCCTGCGCGACTGGGATTGTAGATGTAGGTGTAGTAGCCGCGGGCGGAGGCATAAGTTTCCACGCCGTTCAGCAGCTCGTCAGCAGAGGCGAGATAAATTTCCGCCGCGGTACTTTCGGGGAAGTTTTCGATAATATACATCTGCACATCGTCATAAATTGATGCGCAGAAATCCAAAAGAGAGATTTCTTCACCCTCGTCAGCGGAAAAAACAGCGGGCAGATCGTCCGCATCGCCCAAAGAAAGCTGGTTCAAGCCGCCCCAGATGCGAATCTGGTTGCCGTAGTGGTCACCGGGAACACACTGGTCTGCGTTGACCGTGGAAGTGTTCACATAGGTGTATGTCGGGCATCCCGCAGGCTGACCGTTGGCACCGTGGGTGCAGCAGTAGGCGGGTTCGCCGTTGAACCAAATCAGCCAAGTGCCGTTGACCTTGGCAACCTTGGTGATCTTGCCGCTGGTCACCGCAGGGGTGGGGCGCTCGGCAAAGGCGGCAATTTTGCTGTCGGGGAAGGGATACTCGGCAGTCGCATTGCGGTCGATAGCTACATTTAATGTCTTAGTCAGGGCGCTGCCGTCCGGCGCGGTATAAACCAACTGTGCGGCGAAATCCGCATCTGCCTGCACATACACGCCCAGCACCGCAGCCGAAGTTTCGCTGTATTCGCTATGCAGCAGACTTTCGGCATCCTTGGCGGGCTCGCCGTAGTAGTCCAGCAGAGTCACGCTGTCCGGCAGAACCAGATCGAGCGTGCTGCCGTCGGCAGGATACTCCACCTGTGCCAGAATCGGCACAATGGCGTAGTCGGTATCTTCCAGCAAAGGCGTAGTCAGTGTCAGGTTGTCACTGTCCAGCGCCTCGGTGCTCAGATAACTATCCTGCTCTAAATCGGCATCCCACGCGCCAAGCCCGATTTTGGTCTCACCGGTCGCTACCGGCAAACCGTAGCTGCCAAGGTAGGAGCCTGTGGGGGCGTCCGGCATATCCTGATACAAAACCTCACCGTCAAAGGTGTAAGGCTCGTTTTCTTCAGCAGGCTCATCCGTGGTTGGTGCTGCGCTTTCCTCGGTAGCTGCTCCGGGGTCGGGGCTGCTGGCATCGGTCTGGCCGTTGTCTGTTTCAGACGGCTCGGTCTGCTGCTCCATCTGCACGGTTTCCTCGGTGGGCTGCGGTGTGGGTTCCTCCGCAAACGCTGCACCGGGCAGCATGGAGCAGAGCATTACCGCCGCCGCAAACAGCGCGGTAACGCGATGCTTCAATTTGTAATGTGTTTCTTTCATTGTGAAATCCTTTCAAAACAGAGATTTTTTCACGAAAAAAAGCGCCTGCAAAAGGCAGACGCTGCGGTTATCTTTCGGGGGTATCCTGAGCGGGCTGGGCTTTGGCTTTTTCAAATTTTCGCACTTGGTTTACAAAACCGTCCAATAGGCAGGTATGCGCTTGTAGGTCAGCGTAGTAACAGGAACGGTCAAGTCCACGGCGATCCATATCTTTGATCGTGCGAATGGAATCTGCCCATTCTCTATTTGTGCGAGAAATGCGACCATCTCCATCACGGGTTTGAATGGCCGCTGCCAACACATATTTTGTGCGCTCCAAACCATATTCCGCCACTACCTGTTCAACAGCGCCAGCGCCCAGCCGCATACCATCAAAGCGCTGTGCAAGCGCTGCGTCAATCTCGTCCCGACACCTTTCATTCAAGTGGCAAGACTCATGGTACTGTGGCAATTCGCCGTGTTCGCGGGCATAAGTGACGGACTGTCGATATACTTTGGGTGGGTTCTGCTGCTGCTCCTTTTTCAGCAAGTCATCTGCACGGTCTTCCACGCACTGAGCCACAATGCTCATATAATCGGTTTCCAGCTTGGAAAAATCCTTATACACATCCGCCAGCGGCGCGGGAGATTTCAGCAGCGCCCGCACCTGCGCAAGGGTGAGGTTCATTTCTTCCGTTGCCAGAATAATGTCCTCACGGACGCTGTACTCGTAGGCGTGGTGTAGAATTTCTTCTGGCGGCTGTGCAAGCAGCCACGCGCGGTATTCGTTTTGCTCCTGCTGCATTTTGTTGTACAGCTTAGCGACAAGGGGATCGTTTTTCACATTGCATCACCGTCCGTATTGTGCAGAATTCTTTCCCAGAAATTCCGCTTTTCAGGCTCGGAAAGGCTGCGATAGGCGGTTTCAATTACCGCATTCACTACCTGCTCGGCAGCACCCTGCGCGATATGCAACTGTTTTGCCGCATTTTTTCCCAACGCAAGGCGATGCAGCAGATCCTCTAAAACGACGATATTTTGCTTTTGCAGCGTGCTTTTTGTTCCTTCGTCTATATCGAGCGCTGTAACGGGAATGCCGTATACGCTTTCCGGCACACGAAATACCAACTCGCTGCGTTCTCGGTCAGGGGCAATGTCGTTCAGCACGACCATGCAGCCGTCCTTCTCGGCTTTTCTAAGTAAAGTTTCGATGTCCATAGAATTCCTCCAATAAAAAAGCGCCCACGAATGTGAGCGCTCAGGTGCTGTGTTCAAACCTAACAGAAATGAACTTCCTTGGTCAATATGCGTTATTCTTGTGTTGATGTTAGCCGAAGTGAATCCCGTTGCCGTGCATCAGTTAAAAGTCACGACCCAGTAGGTGTATTGCCCCTCTGCCGTTTGGCAAAACCAGCAGCCCACACCCATGCTGGCGAAGCTGGGTTCCATAATGTTGGCGTAGTGGGCAGGGCTGCCTTGCCAGCCGGTGCAAACGGCACTGGCAGAACCCAGCGGACCGGCGGCGCAGATTTCGCTGCGGGTGGTCATGCCGCTGTGGTCAAAGGAACCTCCTGCCACAAAACTCTCGCATCGGGCATCGGCTGCGGCGCTTAGTCCACCGTCCATTGTTAAGGGTGCCAGCCCACCGGCAGCGCGCAGTGCGTTGATGTTTTCCTGCACCGCCCAATAAGCAGAATCGGAACTGTCGATGCTCCACCACTGTTCGGTGCCTGCCGCCAAATCAAAGGGCACGGCACCATAGCTCATGCCGGTCTGCGCCGGGGCAGGTTCTGCCGTCGGCGCTGCTGTGGGTTCCGGCGTAGGGGCAGGAGTCGGCGCGGGGGTAGCGGCAGGTGTTGCAGAGGGTGTCGGCGCGGGTGTAGCAGTCGGTTCCGGGGTTGCTGTCGGTTCGGCGGTCTGGACAGGCACAGATGTTTCTTCGGGTTCTGCACTTTCCGATGTCGCTGCCGGCAGCTCCGTCAATTCAGCGGATTCCGGTTCCGGTGTCTGTGCGCAGGCTGTCAATAAGGACAGCATCGCAAGCATTACGATCCATTTTTTCATCTTGGTAACTCCTTGCGGGGGGCCATCTCTGACCCGGTTGCTTCTTCTTTCCTTCATCTTAAAGCCTTCTACCTTTCTTGTCCACGCTGTCGATTGTCCGAACGACACTGTTGATCTTCGTCCGGCACGGTATCCAGCACAATATCCTTTTCGTTCAGGTTCAAAAGCGCCTCCAGCTCGACAAGGCGCTTGCTCTTTTCAGCCAGCTCGTCCGCCTGGGCAAAGGGCTGTGCAAGCTGTTCCTTGGCGTTTTCCAGCTGTTTTTGCAGCTGCACCAATTTGGATTCAAGGTCGGTCACGCTCTGCGGCAGGTTGTGCAGGCAGTTGTCCAAGCGTACCGTGTTGCCGACCGCATCTGCACCCAGCTGCACCGGGTTGATGCCGCTGCCCACAAGATACGCCAGATACATTTTGTCCATCGCAAAATAGGCGATCTGCAAATCAAAGCCCTTGTACCGCCCAATGGAAATCGGCTCGGTGCGGTTCATCGCCATACCCAGCAACCCCAGCAGGGCTTTGCCTGCGTCCTCGCGCTTGGTGTAAACCATGTCCATCAAGGTAATGGTAAAAATATCCTTGCCGTCCGCATCGAGCTTGGTGTTTTGCTGCAATCGTATGGTGTCGGCTTTGGCGTTTTCCAGCTGCTGGGCGGTCTTGCGCATTTCTGCGGGAAATCCTTGTGTAATCGCATCTTCCAGCCGGTAATGCTCGTTGTTGTAGGCGGTTTTCAGGGTCTTGAGCCGCGCCACCTGAATATCCAGATCCATTTTCTCCTTGATCATCGGATTGCCCGCCGCCAGCGCCTTGACCTCGGCATAAGACAGCGCTGCATCGTCCAAATCATCCGCACTGCGGGCAGGGCTTTTGCTCGTCATAATTTGCCCGATGAACTTTTGTTTTGTTTCCAAAAGCTGCCACATATAGCTGTCAAACGAAGATTCTGTGACATAACGATACTCATACACCTCGGCATTGGTGTTGCCCTGACGAATCATGCGCCCATTGCGCTGCTCAATGTCAGAGGGCTTCCAGCCGCAATCTAAATGATGCGTGGCCACCAACAGCCGCTGCACATTGGTGCCCGCGCCCATCTTACCGGTGCTGCCCATCAGCACACGCACATCACCACTGCGCACCTTGGCAAACAGCTCGGCCTTTTTCACCTCGGTGTTGGCGCTATGGATGAACTGCACCTCGTTTTCCGGGATGCCCATAGAAATCAGCAGATTGCGCAAATCATCGTACACATTAAAGCCGTCCGGTTTCGGGGTGGATAAGTCGCAAAACACTAACTGTGTCAGGCGTTTCTCCTTGGTATCGTTCCAGATGCGGTACACATTCTCGGCGCAGGCGTGAACTTTATCGTTGGGGTTTTCGGGCAGATTGGGGTCGATCAACCGCTGATCCAGCGCCAGCTTTCTGCCGTCATTGGTCACCTTGAGCATATTGTCCTCGGTGGGGTCTACATTTCCGGCGCGGATTTCCTCGGCGCGGTCGGCAAGGTCTGCCACCATCTGTTTTTGCTGGGGGCTGGGCGGCAGTGCCACATTGATGGGCTTGCCGCCCACCAGTTTAGGCACCGGCAGGTTGAGCATATCCGCCGTCTGCACATCCGCCACCTGCTTGAACATACTCATCAATTCCGGCAGATTATAGAATTTGGAGAATCTTGTTTTTGTGCGGTAGCCGGTGCCTTCCGGCGCAAGCTCCACGGCTGTCACGGTTTCCCCAAAGGTGGATGCCCACGCATCAAAGGAGGAAAGCCCATGCTGCTCCAAGGTTTCCCGCTGCAAATACCGCTGCATCGTGTACAGCTCCGCCATAGAGTTGCTGATGGGCGTACCCGTGGCAAACACCACGCCGCGGCTGCCGGTGATTTCGTCAAGGTAGCGGCATTTCATATATAGGTCGCTGGCGCGCTGGCTCTCGGTTTGGGATATGCCCGCCACGTTGCGCATTTTGGAAAGCACCGCAAGATTCTTGAAAGCGTGGGCTTCGTCCACCATCAGGCTGTCCACGCCCAGCTGTTCAAAGGTCACCACATCGTCTTTGCGGGATTGGTCGTTGAGCTTATCCAGCTTTTTCTCCAGCTGCTTGCGCATACGCTCCATCTGCTTGACGGTAAAATTCTCAGCGCGTTCCTCTTTCAGCTGTGCCACTTGGTTGATCACATCGTGGATCTGGCTTTGCAGGTATTCGACCTGCCGTTCCTGTGACAGCGGGATGCGCTCAAACTGGCTGTGCCCGATTACGATGATGTCATAATTGCCGGTCGCAATTTTGGCGCAGAACCGTTTGCGGTTGGCTTTTTCAAAATCCGTCTTGCGGGCTACAAGAATATTTGCGTTGGGGTACAGCTGCAAAGCCTCTCCGGCCAGCTGCTCGGTCAGGTGGTTGGGTACACAGATTAGGGTCTTGGTGCAAAGCCCCAACCTCTTTTTCTCCATCGCTGCAGCGACCATTTCGTAGGTTTTGCCGGCACCCACCACGTGCGCCAGCAGGGTGTTGCCGCCGTACAGAATGTGCGCAATGGCGTTTTTCTGGTGGGGGCGCAGCGTGATTTCAGGCGACATACCGTGGAACAGAATATGGCTGCCGTCGTATTCGCGGGAGCGCAGAGAGTTGAACCGTTCGTTGTATTCCTTTACCAGCATCTGGCGGCGGGTCGGGTCTTTCCATATCCAATCCTTGAAAGCGTCCTCGATCTGTTGCTGTTTCATCTGGGCTTCCTGTGTGGCAGCGGCGTTCAGAACGCGGATTTTGTTGCCCTGCATATCCTCTTTGGTATCAAAGATGCGCACATCCCGCAGGTTCAGGCTTTCCTCCAAGATGTGGTAGAAGTTGGCACGCTGTGTGCCGTAGGTTACGGTGGCTTTAATGTTGCCGCCCGTATAGCTCTTGTTGGTCACATTCCAAACGCCGGTCAGCGGAATGTATAGCACCTTCACGCGGTCCCGCACATAATAAGGTGCGTCCACCAGCTCATCGGCAAACTGCTTGATGAGTTCAGGTGCCAGCCAAGTGGCACCCAGACGCACGGCAATTTCGCTGGCCTCCAAGTCCTTCGGCTGCACGGTTTCCAGTGCCTGCACATTCACAGCAAAAACGGGGTTGTTCTGTGCCGCCAGCTTTGCTACCTGTAATTTGTGGCGCACATCGCCGGAAAGATATTCATCAGCGGTATAATAGCGCGGTTCGCCATCTGAATTCTTTTCCAAGGGGTCGGCAAAGATAACGCCTTGCAAATCCTGAATCAGGGTTTCTTTGTCCTTGCCGGTCAGCTGCTGCATATACCCAAAGTCGATGCCTGCGCGCTCACCGACACTCAGCGCCAGTGCCTCGCTGGCGGTTTCCACACGCTCGGCAGGGCGGGCAGCGCGGATGGTGCGTTTTGAAAACATATCCGACTTGCCGATGAAATTGCCCTCGCTGTCGAGGTTTTCCAAGGAGCACAGCAGAAAATAGCCGCTGTCATCCCGCATATCCAGCGATGCGCCACGGCTGTTGATGAGTCCAAACTTATTGTGGTAGTGGTCGTACTGACGGTTGAGTTTTCCTTGCAGCTCCGTGATGACTTCATCCGGCATATCTTCCAGCTGTGCTTGAATCAACTCCCGCGTGGTATCCCGCAGTTCGATCAGCAGCCGCATACGCGCTGCGGAGGTAGCACCAAGGGAAACCTCGCGCATAATGGCGTTCTCGCGGTAATAGAATTTGCCGTTACGGATACAAAAGCTGAAATTGCGCACATCGGGTTCAGCGGGGATGCTGGCATCTGCCACGCCGGATTCCTGCATCTCGATGTCCTGAAAGTGAAATTCAGCGTGCAGGTGGGACATAGCCTCTTGCAGCACATCGGGAAGGGGCTTATCGGCAAACGCTTCGCAGGTCAGGGTAGGACCATACGGACTGCTGACGGTTTTCAGCGTGCCGCAGACCATTTCGGGGTGTTCGGCAAAATAGCGGTTGAGGGCAAGCCCATCCTCGGTCTGGGTGGTGTGCAGCCAGTCTGCGTCCTGCTCCAGAATGCGGTCACGCTTTTGCAGGAAGATAATATCCGCCATGGCTTTTGTGCCTGCGGTTTTGAATGTGGAATCCGGCAGGCGCACGGCACCGATAAAGTCGCAGCGGGCGTTGATGTACTTGCGCACTTCTTCACTCTTTTTGTCCAGCGTACCGCTGGTGGTGACAAAGGCGATGATACCGCCCGTGCGCAGCTTGTCGATGGATTTGGCAAAAAAGTAGTCGTGGATCTTGAAATGCAGCCGATTGTACTGCGGGTCAACCACGCTGTAATCTCCAAACGGTACATTGCCGATAACCACATCGAAAAAGCTGTCGGGCAGGTCGGCTTTCTCAAAGCCAGTGATTTGGATGTTGGCTTTCTGGTACAGCTGGCGGGCGATTCTGCCGGTCAGGCTGTCCAGCTCCACACCAAACAATCTGGTGGTCGGCTCATACAAATAGCTGTGGCTTTGCCCAAAAAACGCGCCTACCCCCATACTGGGTTCCAGAATCGTACCGGCACCCACGCCCATTTTGCGCAGGGCGGTGTACATTGCATCAATGACTGCAGGCGGGGTGTAAAAGGCGGTCAGGGTGCTGCTGCGGGCAGCGGCGTATTCTTCCTCTGTCAGCAGGCTTTTCAGCTCGGTATATTCGCTGTGCCAGCCATCCTTGTTGGGCTCAAAGGCATCGGACAAGCCGCCCCAGCCTGAGTATTGGGCTAAGATTTCCTGCTCCTCGCCGTTTGCGTGGGGACCGCCGTCCGCCATACGCTTTTCGATGGATTTCAAAGTGCGGATGGCGGTAATATTGGCGGCAAACTTTTCGCGCGGAGTGCGCGGGGGTGCAGGGTCCTGCGGCGGGATGTAGTTGTTCGGCAAATAGGCTTCTTTGAGGGCAATGAGTTCCGCAGCCTGCAAGACCTGCTCACCAAATCCACCAGATGATTGCTCTGCGGGTTCTTCTACAGGTTCTAAGACTTCACCCTCAACAACCTTTGCCGCTTCACCGGTGTCTGGTGCATTGGGCAATTCGGGAGCCGCCAGAGCTCGGTTTTTTGGATTTGCCGCCAGCAGCCTTGCAAACTCCGCACGGCTGACGGCGCGCCCGATCAGCGGGAAATCCTCATCGCGTAGATGCACATCGAAGATGCCGATCTCCTCCACCGTAAAGGGGTGGTCGTTTTCCAGATAAACGGTATCTCCGGCAGCGACCGGCGTCTTTTCGGTTGCCTTTTGCGGGGCGTGCTGCTCTTCAAAAGCTTCCTCGGCTTCGCTGATGAAATCCTCAAAACTTGCCCCGGCTATGCCTTGCTCGGCCAGCGTATCATTATCGTCAAAGTGGTCGATATGTACGATTCGGTTGTCCACCTCATAACGAATCTCGCTGCGCATCAGGTTGGCATAGATCTGGACATCGTGCTTGCTGTCCTCGGTGGTGGAGTACGCAAAGTCGATATGCGTAAGGTCCGAAAAATCCGGCTCGCCCAGCCCTTCGCGTTCACAGAAATCGGAGATGGCCGTTTTGGCGTGGGTCAGGGCAGCTTCAACTGTTTGCCGGTGCAGCTGCTGCTCGGCAAGCCATGCGTTGTACTTTATTTTTTCCTCAGAGGTCAAATACTGGTCGTTGTGGACCAAAAGCCGCAATCGCTTGGCAACCGCCGGCCAGCGCAGCAGGCGGCGATAACTGTTGGTGTCGCTGTAAAAGCCGCGCTGCACGGATAAGCCCTTGCTGTCATAACTCACCCAGCCGCCTTGCCCGTCTGTGAATTCCCAAGTGCGGCCGCCGATGCCGAATTCCTTTTTCAGGTGGTCAGCCTGTTCTTTTTCCGTAGGCAGCTGCGTGGCGGAAAAGTATTCCTGCAGGCGGAAGTGACCGCCCGCAAATCCGCTGCCGCTGCACAGCACATCCGTAATATCTTGTTCGGTGACATACTTGCCGGACGCATCAATGGTCGGGCTTTTCCAGTTCTTGCGTTTCGCAGTTTCCTCAATGACTTCCTGCTGCTTTTGCGGGTCCGAAAGCCCAACTGCATCGCTCTGCTCCGGGGTCAGGGTCAGCTGCTCCAATTCCGGCTTCGGGGCAGTGGTGCGAATGGGCACCGGCAGCTGTCCCTGTTCGATCAGGTCAGCAATTTTATCCGAAACCGCATCCCATGTCAGGTTGCTCTGCGCAGATTTGGTCAGGTAGTTGCCCTCCCAAAGTTCCAGATACTGGTCATGCCGGATAAAACCCGCCATGCGTTCGCCCACATATAGTTGTGTGTAAATCTGTTTGTAGCTGGTTCTGCAAAATTCACTGCGCGAAGCAAGGTCAGCGTGTTTTTCAAAATACGCAAGAATGTCTGCGTTGTCGGCGCGGGTGCTGGTCTGCTGCGCCAGCAAGCCCAGAATCAGGCTGTCATCCAGCGGCGGCAGGTCGGGAGTGGGGATAGAAAAAGAGGAGGGCGTTTGCACGCTCTCCTCTAAAGGGGGTTCTATTACAGGCTGTAGATTTGCTTCATCGCCAGTTCCTCGGCTTGGGCTTTCAGTGCGTTCATCCACTGCGTCCAGCCCAGCGGGTTTGTTTTCCTGTCGGGCGCTGCGGTCTGCTGCATCAGCAGCTGCACGGTCTGCTCGATCTGCCGGTTCACGGTGCTGTTGATCTCTGCCAGATGCGGGTACAGCGTTCCCTCCATCTGCATCATCTCGTACAGGATCGGTGCTTTCTCCGCCAGAAATTTCTTGCGCATACTGCCGTACTTGCCGATCTCCGGCTTCGGCGTTTCTTCCAGCATCAGGTTCGGAATCACGAACTCGTTCGCCATTTTGTACTCCATGGTCGGCCTCCTTGTTTTGGTTGGTTATTGCTTGTTCGCCACCATAATAGCGGACTTTTTCTTTCCTTGCAACACTGTCGATTTCCCGCGCGATGCTGCCGATTTGGTGCATAAGGGGTTTGGAGGCACGCTGGCAGGCGCTACCCAGACAAAACGCCATAGTTTTGGTATCAAACTGCCCGACAGAATCAAAGGCAGACAGATCCAGCCGCTGCGTATCCACACCGCACCGCAGTGCTGCCATATACAGGCAGCTTTGGGTGATGAGCTGTAAAAACAGCTGCTGTTGTTCCTCCGGCTTTGCCCATTGCAAACTGCTGCCGTCTACCGACTGTGCCAGCGCTTGCAGAAACATCCCGCGGCGTTGGGCAACATAAGAGGTGGAAAGCATCAGCAAGGCGTTCTGGATACTGTCTGCCTGATTGTCGCGGATGATTTTATTCCACACAGGTTTCCAGTTTTGGTCGGTGACTGCCCACGGCAGACCTTTGTCGGTTCTTGCCTGCGGGATCGTATCAGAAATATCGAACAGATACCGCAGTGCCATCATTTCCTTTTTGACATCCAGTATCGGGATGCCGTGCGCACCGCGCTTGACCTGACGCCCTGCTTCTTTGTTCCAGTATTCCATATCCGCCACGGCTGTTGCGGTTGGATTCTGGCAGTGAATCAGCATCTGGTTGGGAAAGTTGTAGTTATAGGCGATGGCCGCTGTGTGCAAAAATGCTTTCCAGCACTCGCCATTTTTCGTAACGGCTTGCAGCTGCTGCTTGGCAAGCGCACGAATGTCTTGAAATTTAGCCATGGCACATCTCCTTATCGTTCGCCCCTCTCAACGCTGCGTTTCTTGGCTTGTTCCAGCCCCGGCAGCAGGTCATCCGCCTGTTTATAGCCAATCGGCTCCACATAATAGGCGTGTGCCTCACCGCCCTCATGCATCACAATAATATCACTGACCGACAAAGAGCGCATCTTTCTTCCGTTAGGGCGGTTTTCCTGATTGTGCAGGCAGTAAAGGCTGTCCAGCGTCTGCCAGCATTCCATCTGCCCGCGATACACCAGCTTATAGGACGCAGCATTTATATGGTCTTTGGTGTAGTCATACCGTAAAAACGCAATCTTCCGGTCGTTGGTCTGGTAGATTTCATACGGCAGCAGCTCATGCTTTTCGCTTCGCAGCCCCCACGGAAAAACGGTGCCCTTTTCAAATGCAAGGGGCTGGCGCAGATTCTCCGGAAAAACAACCGGAATGATGGGTTCCCCGCAATGCAACGAAGCATAAATTCTGGTTTTGAATTCCTCTGCATCGACATACGGAATACGCTCCCGAACACATCCGCCACTGTCAAGATATTCGATATAGCCGATGACATTATCGTGTTTGCTCATCTCGGTGATTCTCCTTTTTCCTTTTGCGGGGCAGGCCGTTTTCATCGTACATATTCGGGTTTGCAGCGGGGATATGCCAGCCAAACAACGAACCTGCTTCCATCGCGGCAATCTGCGCCTTGTCGGCACCATGGTATTGATTCAATTCTGCAATGCGTTTGTCTATCTCTTCCTTGCTGCCGGTAAGGCTTTTCAGCGGAATATATCCGGGTACACCGTATTTGATGGCAATGGGCTCGCCGGTGCTGCGCAGGCGCGTATTGCAAAACTCCGGCATATTCTTTGCTTTGCGCTGTACCTCCATCAGAGCCGCTTTGCGATAGGCATACAGGTAAAAATTGTACTCGCCGCGCATAGGATTGCACCGCAGGTAAAATAATCGGCGCTGCGTTTCGATGCACAGCGCAAGCTGGACACAATCGCTCAAGGGGATTCTGGCTTCCTGCCATCGCGCGATATGTTTAGCCATGGTGGCACGGTCTTTCAGCAAACCATTTTCGCGCAGCGCCGACACCACATGATCAAGCTCCGTGCAGAAAACCTTGTGCACCTCCTCCGCCATGATTTTTCCGGTGTGCGGGGTCCAGCTTGTAAAAAAGCCCTCGCCATCCGTACCAAAATCCCCGCGCAGGTGTCCAATACAGGCGTTTTCCTGTGCCTCGTCTGAGGTGCTGTAACAGTAGATCTGTTCCTCAGCCGGGGCAGCGCCGATATGCATTACGGTGCCTTTATAATTCATATCCATTATCGACTCAACCTTTCCCAAAAAGAGATTTTGCTTCCAAAGCGCTCGTCCTGCGGGCGAATCTTCGCCGCCGGAAAATCGCCGGACCGCATATCTTCCACCTGCGGCAGAAACAGCAGGCGACTGTATCGGTCTGCCTGTTCCTTGGATAAACCCACGATCTTATCTCCGTTCAGTCCGCAGATCAAAAACCGCCCTCTGATGGTCAGCCCGTCATCGTTGATTTGCCTGTTGTATTTCAGTCGGCTTTGCTCACAGCTGCATATCAGCCCGATTTTTGGGGTTCCAAACGGTTTCAGAATCTGGTGATCTCCCTCAATGACCTGCTCTGCGGCTTCTGCCGAGCTGGCGAACCCTGCCTGATAGGGGCAGTAACCGGGTTCCACGACTAAAACTCTTGTCATAAGAACACCTCATCGGCTGTCATGCTGGTGGCTTCGATAGTAATTTTCCAACAGCTTCACAATGAGATTCTGCATTTGGTCACTGGTAAAACCTTTGGGGAAATAGCGCTCGACCTTGGAAACGGCAATCGTGAGCTGCGGCTCGCGCGGCTTTACACTGGGGGAACGGGCAGACATAATCCCGTGGATTTTGTCTTTTGTCAGGACGCTTTCCTTGCTGGCGGCTTTGAGCTTTTGCGCTTGGGACAAAGACGGCGTGCAGCCTTCTTCTTCCATATAAGAGAGAAATTCTTCCTGCTCCTCCGGCGTCAGGTAGCTCAACTCCACCGCAGGAGTGGTCTTGAGTCTGCCATCGTCCACAAGCTGCATCAGGTCAGGGGTGAGTTTGTTCAGGCGGATAAAACGCTGGACTTGTTTTATGCTTGTGCCTGCATCATCAGCAACTTGTTCAACTGAGACACCATGATTTAACTTCTGGCCAAGTTGGCCAGAAGTTAAGTCGCTTCGTTGTCCCTGCCTCTTAATAGCGTTCAACTTCATTTCATATGCCTTTGCCTTTTCACTTGGCAGAATATGCTCGCGCTGGCAGTTGGAATCCACCATCAAAATAATGGCAGTGTCATCGTCCATATCCCGCACAATGCAGGGCATGGTGTCCACTCCGGCGCGCCGGCTGGCGTGGCAGCGGCGGTGCCCGGCTACAATTTCATATCCGCCGTCCCTGCGCGGGCGAACGATGGCGGGGGTCATTACGCCATATTCTTTGACGCTGTCCACCATCTTGTCCATTTCCTCATCGTCACGCACCTGAAACGGATGCCCCTCAAAGGGGTGCAGCTCAGACAGCGGCAGGATCTGGATTTTCTCTAACTTGGCATCCTGCCGTTCCTGCTCGCTGGAAAAGAGATTATCGAGCGAGGGGAGTATGATGTTGCTGCCGTACTCTCTCATTCTCAACGACCTCCTTTGCCAAGGTTTTATAGGCGATGCTTGCAGGACCGCTGGCATCGTAGCGCAGCACGCTGTGGGCGCTGGAGGCACTTTCCGCAGTGCGTGTGCTCACGGGAATCTCGGTGCGATAAATTTTCAGCGCATGCCCGTAGGAACTCCGCAAAGCGGCACAGACATCTTTGCTTAGATTGGTGCGCCGGTCCACCATGGTCAGAACAATGCCATCAATTTCAAGCTCCGGCTTGATGCGGCGTGTGATCTGATTGATGGATTTGAACAGCGACACCACGCCTTTCAAGGCAAAATGCTGTGCCTGCACGGGAATCAGTACCCGGTCAGCAGCTACAAGCGAAGCCACCGTAAGGATGCCCAGCGAGGGCATACAGTCGATCAGGCAGTAATCGTATTTGTCCTTGAACGGCTCCAACGCCTGCGTCAGAATGCGCTCATGCGCCATTACATTGACCAGCCGAACTTCCATATCTGACAGCCCAATGTCCGAGGGAATAAAATCCACCTGTTCTTCATGGTGCATTACCACTTCCGGTGCCGGTTCGTCTGAAATAACGGATTCCATCAGATCGCTGAGGGTAGCGCTGTTGGCAGCACCGGTGTAGCCAAGGTAACTGCTCAAGTCGCCCTGCGGGTCGGCATCCACCAACAGCACCTTGTAGCCCATAGCGGCCAGCGAAGTGCCAAGATTCACGGCTGTGGTCGTTTTGCCCACACCGCCTTTTTGATTTGCAACGGCTAATGTTTTCATGTTCAACCTCATCTTTCCATGGAGATCAGCTTTTTGGCTGCTACCAAATATTCGTTATAGTCCTTACCCACGGCAGGGGGCATATCCTTGACCGCGTATTTTTTATCTGTGAGTTTTTTCGCGGCGGTTTCCGTGAAGTTCCGCCCCGGCTCATCGCGGTCAAAGCAGAGGACAACATTTTTCACCTGCGGGTGTTGCTGTAAAAAGTAGTCGATGGGCAGATAGTTCAGCCCGCCCAGCGCCAGATAATGCACACTGCGCCAGGGTTTATCGTGCTTGTATTGACGGATGGTCGCACCCGACATTGCATCAATAGGCGCTTCGTAAATCTCCACGGTATCGCACACCGGGTCTTCGGAAGAAATCAAAAAGCCGTATTGTTTCTGGCTGCCGGAAACATCGCCACGGAAAGTGCCCTGACAGCCTCTCTGGAACGCGCAGCGCGCCACACCATATTCATCCTTGCCCACGAAAACGCAGTTGCGATAGCTGCCGCGCGTGGTCTGGTACAGGATGCCGCTGCCCACGCAGTAGCGCAGTACCTTTGGGCTGATACCGCGGTGCATCAGGTAAGCGACAACGGCCTCGCAGTTTTTGTCCGCTTTTGGCAATTCAAACTCACGCGATTTCTGTTGCTTTGTGGGCGTAGGCATTTTAGCCATCTGAGAAGAAACAGGGACAGGTGTCAGATTATTCAGAAAGCGGACTGCACTGACAAAATCCACGCGTTCCACATTCGTCATGTAATCCAGCGCGCTTCTGCCGCCAATGTTCTGGGAAAACCAATGAAACAGGTCTTTGCTCGGCGTAATCACAAGGCTACTATGCGTTTTCGTGCAATACTCATCGTCTGTTTTTCGCACAAGCTCACCGGGGTGGCAGGTGGCCAGATACTGCATGATCGTGACGCTGCGGGCTGCTTCAATGTTTTTCTGATATTTACCCATAGGGCTACCTCCAAGTCTGTAAATAAAAAAGCACCTTGCCCGGTACAGGTAAGGTGCTAAGGATACAATCTTATCTTTTTCAGCTGGCTATTTTTCACTTCAGCCAGCTGAGAGGGGGTTGTTAGGGGGAGAGCCGATGGTCAATACCTTTTCAAAATAAAAGAGTACACTTTCCCCTTGGTGTGTTTTGAATTTGGCGGAAAAAACTTGCACAATTGGCAGTTTGGCAATCCAACAATAATGGGGTTACACAAAGCATTTGATGGTTAGATAATGTCCACTATTGTCCGTTAGAGTGTGTTTTTTACTCTTTTATTCTTGTCGCCGCACACACGATTCTGCCACTTTTTGAGGCGTGTCCACTCGCACATTTGGACTTTATGTCAAGTATGTCTGCCAAATTCTTTCTCACTGCAAAGTTAGAAACTTCGATTTTTGCTTGAACGTCCGCTATTTTTGCTGTGCAATTTGAGAAAGAAAAGGGCTTGAAAAAGTCAGAGCGACTTTTGCGTGCTTTTCGCGGGTATCGACTCAAAATCCGTTGGTGGTGACACCGTATGGGTTCGACCCCCATCACCGGCATTCCTTATACCTAAGCCATTTAGCGGCTTAGGTATTTTTTTTGTGGCAGACAAAGCAGATTTATTTTCCGACACGTTGAGTTCCTATACTGACGATACTGTGCCTGTTTCGCGTAAAAGTCAATACGCCAAACAGTTTTACAGAGCCCCCTCCGAAACAAATTTGTGATGCAGGAACGGGACGTTTGCTTATGCTCTTTGTATTCTTCTGTGCAAGTCATAGGAAATTCCCCCTTCCCTCCGCAAAGAGTTGTGGCTGGTTGATGGTTGCTTTTTGTGATGACAAAGGGCGGCAGCATTTTTTGCTGTCGCCCCTTGATTACCCATTTGCGAAACCGGGCGGGGCTGTCAACGGCGGGCTTTAGCCCGTTCATCTTGACCGTTGACTGCTCCGGTTGGGTTTGCTATTTGTGTTTTAATCACTTACCTAAAGAAATTATTTTTCTTTCCACGACTTTTCAAGAAAATCTGTTAATTCTGGGATTTCCATCTGTTTTAGACCAGTTATATTTCCATTTCTATCTCTTTCTGTAATAATGCCAATATCACCGTTTGCAGAGTGTACCTCAGTTCCTTCAAAAGTTCCATCGGTAGCCCGGTTATCAGCAAAATAGCAGACTGACTTACCATTAAAAAACAGCTGGTTTTCGTCAGAATTATAGGTTAAACCGTATTGCTCATACTGTTCTAAGTTATTAGCAGTTTCTTCGTAAATCTGTTTGTTGATTAGTTCATTAAATGCCTTTTGTTCTTCCGTAAGCCCTTTTTCATAGTCTTGGTCAGTGGTATCCCGAACATTTTCAGCTTTGCTTTTTTCAGGTTGAGTTGAAGAAAAAACAGCATATACGCCACCAACCATCAAAAGCATTACGGCAAGAGTGAGAATAGGAACAATTATTTTTTTCTGTTTCATCATAATATTAAATCCTTTCTTTTTGCAAGTTGATAAGTATAGTATAGTGTTTTCCTCCTTTCACCCATAAGAGCAGCACCATCACAGAATGTTACACATGATTTGCAGTTTTTTAAGCTCTAAAGTATAAAGAGTAGCTACCTCACACAAAGATAGCTACCCTCAAATTTTATGCAGCTTTACTCGAAAATATCTTTTGGTGCAGTAGGTAATAAATCGCCTTTCTTCCAAATAAGCTCACAATTATTAGGTGTACCATAATATACAGCAATGTAGTCCTTTTTTTCATGGTTAAACCCATAATTCATTATTTCGGTTTCTCCATCGGATAATTCTTCTTTGATAACCGTTCTTAATACAGAAATATACAAGTTTCTATTTTCGTCTGTGTAAGTCTTAATTGTTCCTCCACAGTATCCGTCAAGTAGTTCTAATCTAAAAGTAATCTGTTCATCGGTCAGTGAATATGCCGAGATTGAAATTTGCTCTGGGCTTACCATGCTATTTTGTCTTATAAACAAGGCATAATATGTTCCAAATATCGCTGTAAGGACGATAGTCGTTATTACAATTCCTATGATAAATGACCTTAATAGTGAACGTTTCCATGAATGTGCCATCTTCCCCATGACACTGCTTTGTATGCTTTCAGCATTTTCCTTTGTATCAACCACACATTCTGTTTTTAGCTTCTGAAAAATATTGGAACACTTTTCACATTCCTGCAAATGCTCCTCAATCATTTTTCTGCTGTCTGCTGAACAAACTTCATCATAATACAGCGGCAACATATCTTGAATGATGTCGCATGAAATTTTACTCATAACTTTCCTCCTTTACTTGTTCAATGATTTTTAATTTAGCTCTATGAAAGGTTACTCTTGCCCAACTTTCTGTTTTACCAAAAAGTTTTGCTATATCCTGATAACTTAATTCTCCTAACACCCGTAAAGAAAAGACTTCCTTATATGGCTCTGGTAAATTGTGTAGCAGTTTATGTATTCCAAACGCCTGCTCTCTTTGTCCTAACAAAATCTCTATGGAATTAGTATCAACTATTTCATTCTCTACAGAATTAAGGTCGATATTTCTTTTCCTGTGCTTCTCATACAAGAAAAATGAATGCTTCGCAATTTGGCACAGCCAAGTCGTTATTTTACAGTCACCTCGAAAGTTCTCATAGCTTTTCATAGCCTTAAAAAAAGTATCTTGCGCTAATTCTTCTGCAAGTTCTTCATCGTGGCAAAGAGCTAACAGATATTTATATACATCTTCAAAATATAAGGTATATATGTCACTAAAATTAGGGGTATTCAATTATGCACACCTCCTTTCAGCAATAAGAGTAGGCAAGTAACATTTTGTTACAAAAAATATTTGAAGATAACATCAACAAAATATATTATAGCGTGACCGTGTTTGATTTTCAATTTCTGTAAATGCAGAAACATGGAGTGTTCCCCAAATTATACGGAATAGCAGGGGTACTGTCATATCTAATTTATTGTTGCTTCTTTACCAACCATGAGCATTTGTTGACGGTTTTTCGCAAATGTGCTATCATTATAATGGATTAGAGTGACATTAAACGGAAGTACGGAAAATTGTTAGGGGCTTACATGGGAAGAAACAATCGCAAACGCGGGTTCACATTGGTTGAGCTTATTGTTGTGCTGGTAATTCTGGCGGTTTTAGCAGCTCTGCTTGTACCATCGCTTACCGGATATATAGACAAAGCAAAAAAGAAAGCTGTGATAACGGAGGCAAGAGATGTGTGGACAGCGTCGCAGGCTGCCTTGTCGGAGTGCTATGCCCTGTACCCGGAGAGTTTTACTGCCAACTCTGCAAACAATAAAAGCAACTGCAGGTTTTCTGTCTGCATAAACAATAAATGGGTAGACAATGTAGGCAAAATTTCTAACGCCGCGCTGTATGCATTGCAAAATAACCCAAAGGATACGGTGGAAGCGGGGACGGCAAGCCGCAGAGTTTCCGCCATGGTGTTGGAGTATTTGGACAGTGCAAACAAAAACAATCCGCGCTTTACATTTTACGAGGGCAAGGTAATCACCAACGGTACAAAGCCAAGTACGTATTTTGATAAAAATAAAAAACCAAAGTCCACAGACATGATCATACAGCTTTTTCATACGGTTGATGGCAAAGTCATTGCGTTGAATTTTGGAAAAGATGGCTATATGGTAACAATCGTTCCCGGACAGGAAATTATCTGTGAGTATGATGGGAAATGTCTGAATTTCAAAGGATGATCCGGCGCCTAGCAGCCGCGGGAGACCCCTTTTACCACAAAAACCGTCAAATTCGCGCAAAATAAAAAACAATCGCCGCATAATTATAGACAAAACGACCAAACGATGCTACAATATTCCTATTCCGGGGTGAAACGGCCCCGTCAAGAAGGAGCATTGCCGTGAAGCTGAACAACCGTCGCACGATTCTCGTGGGCCTGGCGTTTTTGTCGATCTGTACGTTCTGGCAGATGTACGACAGCGTGATGACCCTGATCCTGACCGACACCTTTAAACTGAACGAGACCTTCGCCGGGGCTATTATGGCGGCAGATAACGTACTGGCGCTGTTTTTGCTGCCGTTCTTTGGCGCACTGTCCGATAAGACCAGCACCCGCATCGGGCGGCGGATGCCGTTCATTGTGGGCGGCACTGCCTTGGCGGCCGTTTTGATGAACCTGATCCCGCTGCTGGATGACCGCTATGCGGCAAACCCCGGCACCGGCACGCTGGTGCTGTTCATTATAGTGCTGGGGCTGCTGCTGGTTTCCATGGGCACCTATCGCTCGCCCGCGGTGGCGCTGATGCCCGACGTGACCCCTAAGCCGCTGCGCAGCCGTGCAAATGCCATCATCAACCTGATGGGGGCCGTGGGCGGCATTTTGTATCTGGGGCTGGCGGCGCTGATGTATCCGGTGTCCAAAACCAAGGGGGTCGGGCATGTCAGCTACCGCCCGCTGTTCTTCATCGTCTCGATGATCATGGTCGCAGCGGTGGCAATTTTGTACCTGACCATCCGGGAGCCGAAGCTCGGGGAGGAAAACCGGAAGCTCGAGGCCGCCCACCCCGAGTGGAACCTGGCCACCGACGACGGCGCCGGCCATGAGGTCCTGCCTGCGCCGGTCAAGCGGAGCCTTGCGTTTCTGCTGCTCTCCATTTCGCTGTGGTTCATCGGATATAACGGCGTTACGACGTGGTTTACCAAGTACGTGGAGGCCGTCATGGGCGAGGGCCTGGGCGGCGCGTCCACATGCCTGCTGGTGGCAACGGCGGGTGCCATTGTCTCGTACATTCCCATTGGTGCGCTGGCTGCAAAAATTGGCCGCAAGCGCACGATCCAGTGCGGCATTGTGCTGTTGGCAACCTGCTTTATGCTGGGCTACCTGCTGACGACGATGTACACCTCGATCCAGCCGATCATGTACGTGGTGTTTGCGCTGGTCGGTCTGGCCTGGGCGGCCATCAACGTGAACTCGCTGCCGATGGTCGTCGAGATGTGCCGCGGCAGTGACATCGGCAAGTTCACCGGCTATTACTACACCTTCTCGATGGCGGCGCAGGTCGTCACGCCCATCGTGGCGGGCTCCCTGATGCGGGCCATCGACTACCGCGTGCTGTTCCCGTATGCCGCGCTGTTTGTGGCGCTGAGCTTTGTGACGATGTGCTTCGTCAAACACGGCGACGCCAGAGCCGAGGCGAAGAAGGGGCTGGCGGCCTTTGAGGACATGGACAGCTGACCCGTTGAAAAGTTGAAAAAGCGCTGCCGCACGGAAGAACTTTCCGTGCGGCAGCGCTTATTTTGTTGGTTATTTGCTTTTCGGGTGGCCGTTCTCGACCTCGCTTGTGCCCTGCTCCATCAGATAGGTGGCAGTAAGGTCGGCGATATGCAGCTTGACGGCGAGGGGATAGGTGTTGTAGGCGTCGCTGACGGCAAAGCTGCCGCCGCGCACGGCATCGTCAAAGCCGCCCATGTGCCAGCGGATGGCGATGGCCTCGGCGGTTTTCAGCCGCATGAAATGCTCAATTAAATACACGCTTTTCTCGCCGTGGCCGTAGGGCAGCTGGTCAGCCACCTGATAAAACGGAACCTTCTCCCACTGGCCGGTAACGTCGTTCTTGACGTTGCGGGTGCCGACCTTGTAAAAGTTCGCCTTGCACAGGTCGTGCAGCAGGCCGCAGATGGCGTAGCTCTCGGCGCTTTCACCCTCGGTGAAAAAATGCTGCATCATCGCATTGTAGACGTTGATGCTGTGCATGACCAGGCCGCACTCGCACGCGCCGTGAAAGCGGGTGGACGCGGGCGCAGTGAAAAAATCCGTCGTTTCCAGCCAGTTCAGCAGGCGGTCAGCGCCGGGGCGGGTGATGTTTTTGTTGTAGATCTCCACAAATTCGGCGTGATAGTCCTGCATACGAACCTCACAGCTCCATGTCGTCCAGAATGCCCTTCAGGGTCTTCAGCTCCTCCTCGGTCAGGCTGATGCCCTTGGCCATGCGGCTGCCGTCGGGGGACCAGTCGCGGATGTCGTACTTCGGCGGGTTGCCGTTCCAGCTGACCATGTTCAGCTGGCGCTCCCAGCCGCGGGCGTTGGTGGAAAGAACGGCGATGCGTTCGGTAACTTCATAGGTGAATTCTGCCATGATTACAGACTCCTTTTATCAATAATACTGGGTCAAGCAACATCATAGCCGATTCTGCCGGAAAATGCAAGAGCAAAATCAATCGATCCGCACGGCCAGCAGGGCAAAGCGGGCGTCGGTGTCGGGGCGGGTGTCGCCGCAGGTCGAGAGCGTCAGCAGCTGCGCGCCGTACTCCGGCATGACGCCGGTGTCATACAGTGCCTTTTCGGTAATGGCCCTGACGCGGTGCTGCCAGTCCAGCTTGGTGTCGGCGTCAAAAAAGGTGTAGTAGGGCAGCGTGTCCGCGCCGAGCGCGGTATCCACCGCGGCCACGACCTGCCAGGTGCCGCCCTCGTACAGTGTGTCAAACGTGAAGGTCGGGTGGGCTTTGTAAAAATCTTCGTCCCGGTAGCGCACGAGCTGGCCGAACATCGAACCATCGTGCATATTGTGGCCGTAGATCAGCCAGTTGGCCGTCGGCGCGTCGGTGCTGACCGAGCAGCGCTCATCCAGAAACAGCGTGCCGCCCACGGCGTAGAAACGGTCAAAGCCGCGGCGCAGGTAGTATTCGTTGTCGCCGGGCGTCTGCACGACGGGCAGGTCGATGTCCGTCCCGTCGATGCGCAGCCAGCCGATGAGGTCGGGGTTTTTCTCGTAGAGTGCCCGGTACCGGGGCAGAATTTCGCCTGCGGCTGCGGCAGGGACTGCTGCGGTCTCGGGCGTGGCGTGGGCGCTTGCGTCGGCGCGCTGGGTGTCGGCCAGGGCATCCCGCGTCGCGGCCAGCGGCTGCACGGTCACATGGGTGGGGGCGGGCAGGGCCGTGACTGCCGGGGCGGTGGGCACCGCCGCGGGGGCGTCCGGCTGCCCGCCGCGGAAAACCGTCTGCCGCACCAGCAGCACGGCGGCCAGGGCCAGCGCCGCCAGGCCCGCACCGCGCAGCACCCGCACATGGCGGCGCTGGCGCGCGCGCAGCCCCGTGCGGGCTGCAAAGGGGTAGTAGGCGGTATCCCCGCGCAGCTTGCGGTAGCGCTTGGGCATGGCGGCGGCTCCTTTCGTAGTTTCCTGGCCCCCTCCCAGAGGGAGACGAGGCCGTCAAAAAATTGTGTTCCTGCCTTATTGCTTGTGTAGGGGCGACCATTGGTCGCCCGTCAGCTTACCGCAGCAACGCATTTTCCGGGACAGTTTGTTTACAAGGCAAACAGGTGCGGGCGAGCAATGCTCGCCCCTACAAGAGTTTTTCGACAGTTTGACCTCCCAGAGGGAGGCAAGGGGGCGGACAACTTCTTTTTTAAAAACAAAAAAACGCCCCGCAGGGCGTTCACAGCTCAAATTTTGCGCAGCATCAAAAGACCGGCAGAGCAGATCAAAATCAGCCCGACGACACCGGCCAGATACATAACGGGGAAATCGCCCGTGGCCGGGGTCTCGGCAGGGGCAGGAGCCGCGGTGGCGCTGGGCGTCGCGCTGCTCTGCGCGGTTACGACCTCGACCTTGGCGGCGGTCTCATTCACCTTGACGGTGGAGTCGGACTTCTGGGTGCGGGAGGTGGAGCTGGTGGGGGTGGCCGTGGCCTGTGCTGCGGCAGAGGATGTATTCAGTGCGCCGCAGGCAGCCAGCAGCGCGACGACGACCACAAAAAAGGCCGCACAAAAAAAGCGCTTCATCGAGAAAACGCCTCCTTAATTTCAGCTTTTTATCTGTATGGAAAACGATGCAGTAACGTGCCATCGTGATTTGTTCTTTTTGTATTGTAGCACAGCGCAGGGGGTTCGTCAAGCTATTGCAAAGAAATAGTAACAAAACGGCAACAATTTGGGCACGCAAAAGGCTTCTCCCGAGGGGGAGCTTATATTTCCCCTCTTGCGTGCGGCCCCGAAATGCGGTATAATACCCTTAATCGTATTGTGTGAGATTATGCCCCAATGGGATGGGCGGCGCGCACGGCACCGAGAATAAAAAAGGAGTTGTAAACGATGAAAGGTATTATCCTGGCCGGCGGCGCCGGCACCCGACTTTACCCGCTGACGATGGTCACATCCAAACAGCTGCTGCCCGTCTATGACAAGCCGATGATCTACTATCCGCTGTCTACCCTGATGCTGGCGGGCATTCAGGACATTTTGATCATCTCCACCCCCACCGACACCCCGCGCTTTGAGGCGCTGCTGGGTGACGGCAGCCAGTACGGCCTGCATCTGCAGTACAAGGTCCAGCCCAGCCCCGACGGCCTGGCCCAGGCGTTTATCCTGGGCGAGGAGTTCATTGGCGACGACTGCTGCGCCATGGTCCTGGGCGACAACATCTTCTACGGCGCGGGCTTCTCCAAACGCCTGAAGAATGCCGCCGCCAACGCTGCCAATGGCCGCAGCACCGTCTTTGGCTACTACGTCAACGACCCCGAGCGTTTCGGCGTCGTCGCGTTCGATAAGGACGGCCACGCCACCGACATTGAGGAAAAGCCCGCTAACCCCAAGAGCAACTACGCGGTCACGGGCCTGTACTTCTACAACAGCGACGTTGTCAAAATGGCCAAGCAGGTCAAGCCCAGCGCCCGCGGGGAGCTGGAGATCACGACGCTGAACCAGATGTATCTCGACCAGGGCAAGCTGGACGTCCAGCTGCTGGGCCGCGGCTACGCCTGGCTCGACACCGGCACGATGGACTCCCTCGTCGAGGCGGCTACCTTTGTGCAGACCGTCGAGCAGCGCCAGGGCATCAAGATTTCCGCCCCCGAGGAGATCGCCTACAAGTACGGCTGGATCACCAAGGAAAAGCTGCTGGAAAGTGCCGCCCGCTACGGAAAATCCCCCTACGGCCAGCATCTGAAGAATGTCGCCGACGACAAGCTGCAATACTGATAGAGTAGGGGAATACGCATGAAAATTCTGATTACCGGCTGCCGCGGGCAGCTGGGCACCGAGCTGCAGCACCAGCTTTCCGCGGAGGGCTGCGCCATCGGCCCGCTGCCCGAGCGCCTGCGCAAGGCCACCGTTATCCCGGTGGATGTCGATGAGCTGGACATCACGGACCGTGAAGCCACCATCAACTACATCCGCCGCCACCAGCCCGACACCGTCATCAACTGCGCCGCCTTCACGAACGTGGACGGCTGCGAGGCCGCCCGCGACGCGGCCTTTAAGGTCAACGCCATCGGCCCGCGCAATCTGGCGCTGGCGTGTGAGAAGGTCAACGCGCGCCTGATCCACATTTCCACCGACTATGTGTTCCCCGGCACCGCCAACGGCGGCGTCGCACTGGACGAGTGCGCCGTGCCCGCGCCGATTTCGGCCTACGGCCAGACGAAGCTGCTGGGAGAACAGTATGTCGAGCGCTTCTGCCGCCGGCACTTCATTGTGCGCACGGCATGGCTCTACAGCAGCTACGGAAAAAACTTCGTCAAGACGATGATCCGTCTGGGCCGGACCCACGATAAGATCACCGTCGTCAATGACCAGATGGGCAACCCGACGAACGCCGTTGACCTGGCCTACCACATTCTCAAGTTGGCTGTCAGCCACGATTACGGCATCTACCACTGCACCGGCAACGGCATTTGCAGCTGGTACGACTTTGCCTGTGCCATCATGCAGGGCGCAGGGCTTAGCTGCAAGGTCGAGCCTGTGACCAGCGCCGAGTATGCCGCCGCCAACCCCGCCAGCGCCAGCCGCCCGGCGTGGAGCGCACTGGAAAACCGGATGCTGCGCTGCACCGTCGGCGACGAGATGCGCGACTGGCAGGACGCCCTCAAGGACTTTTTTGCAAACTGGAATGGAGAACTTTAATATATGAAAACCTATCTTGTGACCGGCTGCGCCGGTTTCATCGGCTCGAACTTTGTCCACTACATGCTGGAAAAGTATGAGGACATCCGCCTTGTCAACCTCGACAAGCTGACCTACGCCGGCAACCTCGAGAACCTGCAGGACATCGAGGACGATGCCCGCCACATCTTTGTACAGGGCGACATCTGCGACAAGGCACTTGTGACCGACCTGATCGCAAAGTACGACCCCGACTACGTCATCAACTTTGCGGCCGAGAGCCACGTGGACCGCAGCATCAAGAACCCCGAGATCTTTGTCGAGAGCAACGTGCTGGGCACGGTCAACCTGCTGCAGTGCTGCAAGGATGCCTGGTATGACGCCGCCGCCAAGACCTGGAAGGAAGGCAAAAAATACCTGCAGGTTTCCACCGACGAGGTCTACGGCGCACTGGGCGCCGAGGGCTATTTCATGGAGACGACCCCGCTGTGCCCCCACAGCCCGTACTCTGCCTCCAAGGCCAGCGCCGATATGTTCGTCAAGGCGTTCCACGACACCTACGGCATGCCGATGAACATTACCCGCTGCTCCAACAACTACGGCCCCTACCAGTTCCCCGAGAAGCTGATCCCGCTGCTCATCAACAACGCCAAGCAGCACAAGACGCTGCCCGTCTACGGCGACGGTATGCAGATCCGCGACTGGCTGTATGTTATGGACCACTGCAAGGCCATCGACATGGTCGCCAATGGCGGCAAGGACGGCGAGGTCTACAACGTCGGCGGCCACAACGAGCGCCCGAACATCTTCATCGTCAAGACCGTCATTGCCCAGCTGCATGACCGCCTGAAGGACGAGGGCATCAGCGAGGAGCTGATCACCCACGTTGCAGACCGCCTCGGCCATGACCGCCGCTACGGTATCGACCCCACCAAGATCAAGGAGGATCTGGGCTGGTACCCCGAGACCCCGTTTGAGAAGGGCATCGTCCTGACCATCGACTGGTATCTGGCGCACCCCGACTGGATGGCCCACGTCACCAGCGGCGATTACCAGAAATATTACGAGCAGATGTATAAGAATAAGTAAGCCTGCTCTCTTGGCCCCCTCTGCGAGGGTGACTCCCCACTACGTGGGGAGATGTCGCGTAGCGACAGAGGGGTCCGGCTGCGGAGCAGTCCGCCCGCAGGCGGTGGGGGAGAGAACCTGGCCTTAACCCGAAGGGGTTCGGGCAGTGGTAAGGTTCTCTCCCTCCGGCCCTGCGGGCCACCTCCCTCGCAGAGGGAGGCAAGTCTCTACGAATCCCCCAAAAGGAGCAACACATCCACAATGGCAAATTACAGAGAAGAACATATCCGCAATAACCGCCGTCTGGCACGGCAGGTCGTGGGCGCGGCGGCACTGCTGCTGGCACTCATCGGCCTGTTCACCGTGCTGGGCTGGATCGTCGGGCTTGTGCGCGCAGCGCTGGACGACACGGACCTGCGCAATGAATACCGTGACCGCCTGTACGGCATGGTCATGCTGGACCCCGTCGCTTTTGACGACGTGAACAGCGTGGACGAGGGCGTTTTCAAACAGGCCGCCATCTGGGGCACTGTCTATCAGGTGCAGAACAGCGGCGGCAGCCTGGACCAGTACGAGCGCGACCCCGACACCGGCTCGGCCCTGATCCCGGCGCTGGAGATCGACACCTACATCTCCAACCTGCTCGGGCCGGATTACCAGGTGACAGAGGGCACGTTCAGCACGGCGGAGTTCGTCTACCAGTACGACGAAGAAAAGCAGGCCTATCTGGTGCCCGTCACCAGTTCGGTGGCGCTGTACACGCCGACGGTGGAAAAGATTACCAAGAAGGACGGCCAGCGCATCGTGACCGTCGGCTATGTGCCGACGTCGTCGAACAACGCCACCGGTGAACTGTCCCTGACCGCGCCCACTGAGCCGACGAAGTATATGGACTATGTCTTTACCCGCGGCGAGAACCGCCAGTGGTACCTGACCGCCCTGCGCGACAGCGATATGCAGGTTGAGGTCACGCCGATCCCCGCCCCGACGGATGCCGTTGTGGATAACATGCAGAACGAGGAAATGGGCACGTCGGATGCCGCGAGCACCGAGCCCGCGCCCGTCCCCGAGGAAGGCGCTGAGGTCGCCCCGGATGCCGAAAACCTCGACGATACCGGCGACACCCCGGCAGAGGGGTAAACCCTGAATTTGAAAAGTGCCCGCTTGTGCCATGCGCATGAGCGGGCGCTTTTTTTGCGGCAGCGCCGCGGGGGCCGCATATCTACGGCCCGCAGCCTTGCCATAGATGACCTCTTATGAGATGGCCCCTGCAGTTCTGCTGCAAAAATCCGCCGGACACTAGTGCAATCCGCTGCGGAATATGCTATAATACATCTATATATACTTGAGTGAGGTGTACCTACTATGGAAGAACTGCTTCGCATTCTGGAAAAGAACGCCCGTATGCCGATTGAGGACATCGCGGCGATGCTGGATAAAACGCCTGAAGAAATCGCCGCCATGATGGATGAGGCCGCCGCAAAGGGCTATATCCGCGGCTATGAGACGCTCGTGGACTGGGAACAAGCCGGCGTCAACCTCGTCGAGGCTGTCATTGAGCTGCGCGTGACCCCCCATAAGGCCCGCGGCTTTGACGACATCGGCATGACGATTGCTCAGTTTGATGAGGTCGACACCGTGCTGCTGATGAGCGGCAGTTATGATTTGCAGGTCATTATCAAGGGCCGCAGCTTCCAGGAAATCGCCATCTTCGTGGCCAAGCGCCTTTCCCCGCTGGACGACGTGCTCTCCACCGCGACCAGCTTTGTGCTGCGCCCCTACAAGCGCGGCGGCCGCCTGTACCTGGCCGAAGAACCCGATGAAAGAGAGTGTACCGTCCTGTGATGAACTACGATGAGCTGCTTGCCCCTGCCGCCAAGGCTATGCGCCCGTCCGGCATCCGCAAGTTCTTTGATCTGGCAGCCGATATGCCCCACTGCATCTCGCTGGGCGTCGGGGAGCCGGACTTTAAAACGCCGTGGAGCGTCCGCGACGCGGGCATCCGCAGCCTGGAGCTGGGCCGCACCAAGTATACGGCCAACTCCGGCTTAAAGGAGCTGCGCGGCGAGATCTGCAATTACTTACAGCGCCGCTTTGATTTGCACTATAAAGAGGAAAACATCCTGGTCACCGTCGGCGGCAGTGAGGCCATCGACCTGACCATCCGTGCGGTGGTCCAGCCCGGGGATGAGGTCATCATCCCGGAGCCGTGCTTTGTCTGCTATGAGCCGATCACCCAGCTGACCGGCGGCGTGCCCGTGCATATTGCCACCCGCGCCGAGGATCAGTTCCGCCTGACCGCCGACCAGCTGCGCGCGGCTATCACGCCCAGGACGAAGCTGCTGATCTTCCCGTATCCCAACAACCCCACAGGCGCAGTCATGAGTGCCGCCGAGATGGAGGAGATCGCCGCCGTCCTGCGCGAGACGAATGTGCTGGTGCTGTCCGACGAAATTTACTCCGAGCTGACCTACGGCCTGGACCGCCACGTTTCGATTGCGTCGCTGCCCGGCATGGCGGAGCGCACGATTGTGGTCAACGGCTTCTCCAAGTCCTACGCTATGACCGGCTGGCGGCTCGGCTACGCCGCCGGTCCGGCACCGCTTGTCAAAGTCATGACGAAGATCCACCAGAGCTGCATCATGTCCGCGCCGACCACGAGCCAGTACGCGGCCATCACGGCGCTGCGCCAGTGCGACGACCAGATCGAGATGATGCGCGACGAGTACAACCGCCGCCGCCGCTACGTCGTCAAGGCGCTGAACGATATGGGCCTGACCTGCTTTGAGCCGCGGGGTGCATTCTACGTGTTCCCGTCTATCCAGATCAGCGGCCTGACCAGCAGCGAGTTCTGCGAGCAGCTGCTGCGGGAAAAGGAGGTCGCCATCATCCCCGGCTCGGCGTTCGGTGCCTCCGGCGAGGGATATGCCCGCATCAGCTACGCCTACAGCGTAGACCATTTGCAGACCGCGATGAAGCGCATTCGCGAATTTTTGACCGAACACGGCTGGATGAAAAAGTAAAAACAGGAGTGACCCCTATGCAATACCGCTCGGTAACGGTGCTGGCCCCGGCCAAGCTGAACCTGTCGCTGGACGTTGTGGGCACGCTGCCCAACGGCTACCATGATTTGGATATGGTCATGCAGACGATTGATCTGTATGAAAAAATCACGCTGCGCCGCAGCAATGATCTGTCCCTGACGCTGCCCGGCAGCTTTGTGCCGGTCAACGACAAGAACACCGCCGTCAAGGCGGCGCTGGCCTTTTTTGACTACACGGGCCTGCTGGCCGGTGTGGATATGACGATTTACAAGCGCGTGCCGGTCCGCGCGGGCATGGCGGGAGGCAGTGCCGACGCCGCCGGCGTGCTCGTCGGCCTGAATGAGCTGTACGATGCGCACCTGTCCATGAGCGAACTGTGTGCCATCGGTGCGGGCATCGGCGCGGACGTGCCGTTTGCGCTGCTGGGCGGCACCTGCCGCGTGCGCGGCGTGGGCGACCTGATGAAGGCCCTGCCGCCCTGCCCGGACTGCCGGTTCGTGGTGGCGATGCCCAGCGTCGGTGTCTCGACGCCTGAGGCGTTCGCCCGGTATGACACGATGGGCAGCCCTGTCCACCCCGACTGTGAGGCGCAGGAGCAGGCCATCCGCGACTGCAATTTGGCCGGGGTCTGCGCCGCGGGCGGCAACGCGCTGGAGCACTGCTCCGGTGCGGTGGAGACGCCCGCTATCTGCAAGACGCTGCGGGAGCATGGGGCCGTCATGGCCCAGATGACCGGCAGCGGCGCGGCGGTGTTCGGCATTTTTGACGACGAGAACGCCGCCCGCAGCGCTGTAGCCGCCTTGAAAAACGGCTACAAGCAGGTCTATCTCTGCAAGCCGACCCACGGCGGCCCCCGCGTGACGGTCCGCCGCCTGTTTGGGGCAAAAAAATAATGCTTAGAGTTTCCCCTTTCATCCCATACTCCGGTTGAAAGGGGAAATGTGTTATGACGAGCCATACCCGCCGTGTGCTGGAGCTGGGCGTTGGCCTTGGGCTGGCGCTGACGCTTGTACTTACCGCGCTGGCCGACTGGCACCAGCGCACCGCCGCCCGGGTGCGGGCTGATACGATCCGGCTGCATATCCTGGCCAACAGCGATACCTGGGACGACCAGCTGCTGAAATTGCAGGTGCGGGACGCCGTGCTGGCGGCCATCCCGGAAGCAGTGACCCGGGCCGACACCCCGCAGCAGGCCGCGGCGGCGCTGCAAACCGCTTTGCCCGCGCTGCAAAACGCCGCGGACAATGCCCTGCACCGCGCCCACAGTGCCCAGACCGCCCGCCTGCGGCTGGAGCGGTTTGCCTTTGCTGCCCGGGATTACGGCAGCTTTGCCCTGCCCGGCGGGGAGTATACTGCCCTGCGCATTGAGCTGGGCGCTGCCCGGGGCCGCAACTGGTTCTGCGTCCTCTACCCGGCTCTCTGCCTCTCCGGCGCACAGTCTGACTACCCCACGAAAGCGGAAAACGCGCTGGTGTTTGGAAGATATGAGGTGAGGTTCGCGCTCGCAGAGCTTGTGGGTCGAATGGCTTCCCCCGAGGGGCTGCGCCCGCAGGCGCGTGTCGGAGCGCAACCGCCGAAGGCGGCTCTTAGCGCGTAGACTGAAGCTGTCAGCAGCCCCGCCCGCTGACTGATGAGGGCAAGCCCGATATGGTTGCCTGTTGACGGTCTGCCGCGGCAAACTCGCCCCTCATCCGGCCTCGGGCGGGGCCTCAGCCGCCTTCCCCCAAGGGGGAAGGCTTACGTAAAAGGAACCACCATGTTACATTTTATCCTCGGCCCCTCCGGGTCCGGTAAATCCTATCAAATGCTGGCAGAGCTGCGCACCCGCGCGGAGCGGGGAGAGCGCAGCATCCTGATCGTGCCGGAGCAATTCACCTCCTCCACGGAAGGCGTGCTCTACCGCACGCTCGGCGACAGCCTGTCCGCCTATGTGGATAGCTACTCCTTCACCTCACTGTCGGAGGCGCTGCTGCGCCGCTACGGCGGGGCGGCGGTGCCGACGCTGACCGAGGCGGGCCGTGCGCTGCTGCTGCGCCGCGCGGCGGACTCGCTGCTGGACAAGGTCGTCTACTACAGCCGCCAGCGCCGCAGCGCGGCCTTCTGCGAGAAGGCCGCCCAGACGATCAGCGAGCTGAAAAGCGCCGGTGTCACGCCGGAAATGCTGGCGGAATACGCCAAAACGCCCGGCGCGGACCGCGAAAAGCTCGACGAGCTGGCACTCATTTACAACGCCTACGAGGGGCTGCTGGCCCAGAGCGCCATGGACCCGGGGGACCGCCAGCAGCGCGCGGCGGAGCGGCTGGACGCGGAATTCTTCGCGGGCCGGGCCGTTTTCATCGACGAGTTCGACACCTTCAACGCGCCCAAGCGTGCCCTGCTGGCGGCCATGCTGCCGGTGGCCGACGTGACGGTCTGCCTGTGCTGCGACGGCGAGCAGGATTCAGACGGCGGTATGGGGCTGTTCAGCGGTGCGAAGCATGTCATCCACACGTTAAAGCGGATGGCGAACGATGCGAACATCCCCACCCACACCGAGGTCCTGACCGCGGACCGCCGCCACGCCGGCGCCCCCGCGCTGGCCGAGCTGAACCTGCTGCTGGCCGACCCGGCCTACACGCCGGAGCTTACCGTTGACCCCGCGCACCCGGCCATCACCTACCACGCCGCAGCGTCCCGTCAGGCCGAGGCCAAGGCCGTCGCCGCCGAGATCGCCGCCCGCGCGCGGCAGGGCACGCCCTACAGCCGCATGGCGGTCATCTGCCGCAATGCCGACCAGTACTTAGCGCCGCTGCGGTATGAGTTCCGCCTGCAGAACATCCCGCTTTTCTGCGACGAGGCAACCAGCCCCGAGAATACCGCCCCGGCCCGCGCCGTGCACGCCGCGCTGGATCTGCTGCGCGGTGTGTCAAGCCGCAGCGTGCTGCGTCTGCTGAAAACCGGCCTTGTTGACCTGCCTGACACCCAGCAGTACGCACTGGAAAACTACGCCTACACCTGGCCGCTGACTGCCGCCGACTGGCGCGGGACCTTCACCCGCAGCGCGGCGGGCTATGCCGGGCGCGACACAGAGCAGGACGTGCAGACGCTTGCCGACGCTGAGGCCGCCCGCGCGTTTTTGATGGAGCGCGTCGCCGCCTTTGTGAAAAAAGCCGCCGGTGCGCCCGCCGCCGCGCTGACAAAGCAGCTTTACCTGTTCTTGCAGTCCCTCGGAGCCGAGGATGCGCTGAACCGTCTGGCCGCCGCGCTGCGTGACCGGGGCCGTCTGCCAGACGCAGATGAGGTATTGCGGGAGTGGAACGTTGTCATGGGTCTGCTGGACCAGCTGGCGCGGCTGCTGGGGGATGAGGTCTTTGCCCCTGCGGACTACGCCGAGCTGTTCACGCTGCTGCTGCGCACGACGGATATGGGACACATACCGCAGAGCCTTGACAGCGTCATTGTGACGACGGCGGGCCGTATGCGTCTGCCCGAGACCGATGCCGTGTTTGTGGTGGGCCTTTTGGAGGGCGAGTTCCCACAGACGCCCGGCGACCAGGGCTTACTGACCCACGCGGACCGCGACCTGATGATGGCGCAGGGGGCCGAGCTGCCCGACTGCTTTGCCAATAAAGTCCTGCGCGAAGGCATCTGCTTTTATAAGGCGCTGACCGTCGCACGGAAGTATCTCTGGTTGAGCTGGCCCACCGCCGCCCATGCCGGGGACACGGCCCCCGCCAGCGCCGCGCTGGCCCCGGTGCTGCAATATTTGCAGGTGCCGCCCTGTGCGCCCACCGCGGTGCAGCTGGCGGCAGCCCCCGCCGCCGCGCTGGATATGCTCGGCACGCTGACGCAGGACCCCGGGCAGGGCGCTGCCGGTGCCGCCGTCCGCGCTGTGCTGGACGAAAGCCCGAATCTGGCCCCCGGCTATGAGGCCGTCCGCCGCGCCGCCGATACCGCCGGTGCGGAGCAGCGCGTCGAGGACACCGCTGCGCTGGAAGCCCTGCTCGGCCCGGGGCTGCACATCAGCCCGACCCGGTTCGAAAAATACCAATACTGCCCGTTCGGCTACTTTTTGCAGTACATTTTAAAGGCCGCGCCGCGCCAGAAGGCCGAGCTGGCCCCCAACATCAGCGGCACGCTGACCCACTGGGTACTGGAAAACGCCCTGCGCCGCCAGGGTGAGGCGTTTAAGGACCTGACACCGGAGGAATTGGAGACGCTCGTCAACGATCTGGTGGACGAGTACACCGCAGCCAACCTGCCCGGCATGACACTGCGGATGGAGTACCTTGTCGGGCGCATCCGCCGCAATCTGGTGGGGCTGCTGGGGTTCATCCAGCGCGATTTGCGGCAGTCGGGCTTTCAGCCCGTCGCGTTTGAGCTGCGCATTGATGACCGTCCCGATGCCGACGACCCCGACGCGCCCCGCGTTGACCCGGTGGAGCTGGACGACGGCGCGGGCCATACGGTGCGCATCGTCGGCACGGTGGACCGCGTCGATGCCATGCCGCAGGAAAAGCTGGGCCGCACCTACCTGCGCGTCGTCGATTACAAGACCGGCGGCAAGGAGTTTAAGCTGAAGGAGGTCTACTGCGGCCTTGACTGCCAGATGCTTTTGTATCTTTTCACGCTGGAGCGCAACGCCAAGCGGCAGTTCCCGGGCGCGACGGCGGCGGGCGTCGAATACCTGCTGGCCGACCCCGCGCCCAAGAGCGTGGACCGCAGCGAGCTGGGCGACGATGCCGACCCCGCCCCGACCTACCCGATGAACGGCCTGCTGCTGGACGAGGAGAGCATCTACCGCGCCATGGACACGAAGGGCACCGGCGAGTTTGTGCCGCTGTCCTTCAGCGCCAAGACCGGCAAGCCGCTGAATGCCAAAAGCACGCTGGCCGACACGGCCAAGCTGGGCCGCATCCGCGACCATCTGGACGGACTTCTCATCGATATGGCGAAGAATCTGTACAACGGCCGCATTGACGCCGAGCCGCTCTGCACCGGCGGCAGATCCCCCTGCACCTACTGTGAGTTCCGCTGCGCCTGCACCCACCGCGACGGTGAGCACGAGAGAACGATCAACATCAAGGATGACCCGTTTGCGGAATGAGAACGCCTTCCCCCTTGGGGGAAGGTGTCTGCGGCCCCGACCGCAGACGGGGGCGGCGCGGCCATGGCAGCCCGTGAATGGGAGGCCGCGGCAAGGCTGCCCCTCATCAGCCGCCTGCGGCGACGGCTTCCCCCGCAGGGGAAGCCTTTTCATATAAAGGAGACACCCCCATGCCCGAACAACCCAAAATTCAATTTACCCCGGCGCAGGCGGCGGCCATCTCCGCGCGGGGCGGCAGTCTGCTGGTCTCGGCGGCTGCCGGCTCCGGCAAGACCCGCGTACTGGTCGAGCGCGTCGTCGGGCTTATCACCGACCCGGTCCACCCGGTGGACGCGAACCAGCTGCTCATCATGACCTTCACGAATGCCGCCGCGGCCAAGCTGCGCGCCGACATCACGACCCGCCTTGCGCAGGAGGTCCGCGCCCACCCCGGCGATCTGCATCTGCGCAGCCAGCAGCTGCTGTTGCAGCGTGCGTCCATCGGCACGGTGGATGCGTTCTGCCTGCATTTTGTGCAGCAGCACTTTGCGATGCTCGATGTACCGCCGGATTTTGAGACGGCGGACGAGGCTGATCTGGCCCGTATTGAGCAGGAAACGCTGGCCGCGACGCTGGAGACTGCCTATCAGGACCCTGACTTTCGCGCCTTTGCCGACCTGTATGACCGGGGCCGCACCGACAATACGGCGGGGGACGCGATCCTCGACCTCTACCACTTTACCCGCGCGCTGCCCCACCCGGCGGCATCGCTGGCGGCCTTTGCCGCAATGTGGCAGCAGGACGCCCCGCCGAAGGATACGCTCTGGGGCAAAGAACTGCTGGGCATTGCGCTGGCCCGCGCACAGGGTGCCAAAACGCTGCTGGAAAGCGGCGCAGCCATTGCGGCCCGCGACGAGGCTGCAGACCGGGCCTACACCGCCGTCATGCAGGACGACGCCGCGCGGGTGAAAAACCTCTGCTACTATCTAAAGGAAGGCGACTGGGACAAGAGCCTGGCCGCGCTGGACGCCGTCCTGACCGGCTGGCGGCGCGCGGGCAGCGTCAAGGGCGGCAAGGATGCCAACCAGTGTGCGTCCGCCGCGTCCCAGCTGCGGGACCGTGCCAAGGACCAGATGACGAGCCTGCAAAAGGACGTGCTGCTCTGCACGGCGGAGGAGTTCGCCGCAGACCGCCGCCGCGCCGCGCCGCTGGTGGCCGCGCTGGTGCAGGCGACCCAGGCGTTTGCCGACAGCTGCTTTGCGGCCAAGTGTGCCGAAAAGGTGCTGGACTACGCGGATTATGAGCACCTGACGCTGGACCTGCTGCTGACCGAGACCAACGAGCGCACACCGCTCTGCGCCACGGTCAGCGCACGGTACGCCGCCGTGCTGGTGGACGAGTACCAGGACACAAATGCACTGCAGGACGCGATTTATTTTGCGCTGGCACGGCCCGAGGCCGACAATCTGTTCTTTGTCGGCGACATCAAGCAGAGCATCTACCGCTTCCGACTGGCCGACCCCGGCATCTTTGTGGACAAGCAGCAGCGCTGGCAGCCCCACCCGCAGCCCGCGCCGCTGCCGTCCACGCTGGCGCTGGACGCGAACTTCCGCAGTGCGCCCGGCGTCATTGCGGGCATCAACTATCTGTTTGAGACCTTCTTCTCCCGGGGGCTGGGCGGCGTCGATTACGGCGACGGCCAGCGGCTTGTGGTGGGCGGCGATAAAGACGCGGCCTATCAGGGCATGTGCGAGATCGACGTCATCGACGGCGCAGACATGGACGGCGACGCCGCCGTCATTGCCCGCCGCATTGCCGAGATGGTCGGGCAGGGCTTCCCCGTGCGCGGCAAGGACGGCCCGCGGCCCTGCCGGTACGATGACTTCTGCATTCTGCTGCGCGGGCGCAAGGGCTTTGCGGCCTACGAGGGTGCGCTGCGCACCGCGGGCATCCCGGTGTTTGCGGACTCCGCCACCGACCTGCTGGACGAGCCGCACATCCGCCCGTTTGCGGCGCTGCTGCGCGTCATCGACAACCCCGCGCAGGACATCCCGCTGGCGGCGGTGCTGTTAAGCCCGATGTTCCCCTACACGGCGGACGACCTTGTGGCGCTGCGCCGCGCCCGGCCCACAGGCAGTTTGTACGGCGCGGTGCTCTACAGCGAGCCGCAGCGGTTTGCGCTGTTCACCGACGCCCTGACCGAATACCGCCGTCTGGCCCGCACGCTGCCGGTGGACGAGCTGATCGAGGAGCTGCTGGCCCGCACCGGCTATCTGGCCGCGGTGGGCGCACTGCCCGACGGCCCGCGCTGCCGCGAGGACCTGTTGAGCTTTACGGCCTGGGCTGCCGGTGCAGGCCGGGCGGGCCTGCCGTCGCTCATCCGCGCCATGGACGCCGCTGCGGCCAACGGCGGTTTGAGCCAGAGCGCAGGCGGCCAGACCCGGCCCGGGTGCGTCTCGATCATGACGGTGCACCGCTCCAAGGGGCTGGAATTCCCCGTGGTGTTCGTGGCCGACACCGACCACAAATTCAACCAGAGCGACGCCATCCGCCCGGTGCTGACCCATAGCCGGCTGGGCGTCGGCGTCATGCTGCGCGCGCCCCGTGCGGCCAAGCGGTTCAAAACGCTGCCTTACGCGGCGCTGGCACAGGCCATCCGCACCGAGACATTGAGCGAGGAAATGCGCGTTTTGTATGTGGCGCTGACCCGCGCACAGGACGCTTTAATTATCACGGTGCCGCTGAAAAAGACGGCGTCCTCCCTCAAGCTCCCGGCGCTCTGCGCTGCCGCCGAGGCCACCGGCCCCGAGGCCATGCGCAGCATGACGAGCTGGGCGGGCTGGATCTTGACCGCGGCGCTGCTCCACCCGGACAGCAGCGCACTGTGGGAGTACACGAGCTTTCTGCCGCATTACGGGCTGCACCGCGCGCCGCTGGCCATCCGCGTGCTGCCCCTGCCGGAGGAGACCGAACAGCCGCCCGCACCGCCCGCCCCCGCGGCGGACCCGGCAGTGGTGGAAATGCTGAAGGCCAGCTTTGCCTGGCGCAGTCCGCGCGAGGCGCTGGAAAAGGTGCCCGCCAAGGTCAGCGTCAGCGCCGTGGCCCACGCGGCGCGGCCCGTAGCGCTGGAGCGCCCCGCGTTCTTGCAAAAAACCGGCATGACCGGGGCCGAGCGCGGCACAGCCATCCACGCCTTTATGCAGAGCGTGCCGTTTGACGGCCCCGCGCCCGATCTGGACGCCGAGGTCAGGCGGCAGACCGACTTGCAGCTGCTTGACCCTGCGCTGGCGGACAAGCTCGATTTGGACGCCGTGCGGCCCTTCTTTGCAAGTGCGGTCTGGCGGCGCATCCGGCTGGCAAAGCAGATTTTGAGGGAGGAACCGTTCATCACGGCCCTGCCCGCCGCCGAGGTCACGCCCGCCGCAGGGCAGGGGAGTGCCGCCGCGGCGGAGGTGCTGGTGCAGGGCATTGCCGATCTGGTGCTGGTCTTTGACGAGCACGCCGAGATCCTTGACTACAAGACGGACCGCAGCCGCGATGCCCAATATTACATTGACGAGTACGCCGCGCAGTTAAGGCTCTACCGCCGCGCATTTGCCCAGCGGCTGGCCGTACCGGTGACAAAGCTGACGATCTACAGCTTTGCCATCGAGGATGAGATCGACGTGCCGCTGGCGTAAAAACACGTCGTAGGGGCCGGGCATGCCCGGCCCGCAGCCTTGCAAGTACTGCCCCGTATCTTTTGCATCATGGGGCGGTATTCCTCCCTCCCGGGCCGTATCCCGGTATCACAAACAAAAAAGGTCGTGCCGACGATCCATTGTCAGCACGACCTTTCGTATTTATACCAATTTACGCCTGCCGGAACCGGCTCAGGAACTCCACGGTCTTTGCATTCTGCGGGTGCTCAAAAATGTCGGCGGGGGTGCCTTCCTCGCAGATGACGCCGTCGGCCATGTAGACGACGTGGCTCGAAACGTCGCGGGCAAAGGCCATCTCGTGGGTGACGACGATCATCGTCAGGCCCTCTTTGGCCAGCTGGCGCATGACGGCAAGGACTTCACCGACCATCTGCGGGTCAAGGGCGGACGTCGGCTCGTCAAACAGCAGCACCTCGGGCTGCATCGCCAGGGCGCGGGCAATCGCAACGCGCTGCTTCTGGCCGCCGGAAAGCTGGCGCGGCTTGGCGTGGATGTAGGGGGCCATGCCGACCTTCTCCAGATTCTCGAGTGCGGTCTTTTTGGCGGCCTCTTTGTCCTGGTGCAGCACGTAGCGCAGGCCCGCGGTGCAGTTGTCCAGCACGGTCATGTTATTGAAAAGGTTGAAGCTCTGGAACACCATGCCCACCTTGGCGCGGTAGGCGCAGGGGTCGCTCCCCTTGGCCGTGATGTCACTGCCGTGGAACAGCACCTTGCCGTTCGTGGGCGTCTCCAACAGATTGATGCAGCGCAGCAGCGTGGATTTGCCGCTGCCGGACGCGCCGATGATGCAGGTCACGTCGCCCGCGTTGACGGTAAAGTCCACGTCACGCAAAACAACATGGGTGCCGAAACTCTTGGAGAGGTGGTGCACCTCGATAACAGGCTCAGACATGGGCTGCGCCTCCCTTCATATCCAGATTCTGGGACTCATGGTTCGGGTCCGGGACATTGTACATGCCGCTGGTGTAGGCCAGCGAGTCAGTCGTGTTCAGGTCGTAGTTCTGCGGGCCGTCGAGCGCTTTTTCCCACAGGCGCAGCAGGTAGCTGGCGAACAGCGTCATCGTCAGGTAGATGACCATGACGATGGCAGCGCTCTCAAAATAGGTGTACAGCGCGCCGACCACGCTCTTGTGGACAAAGAACAAATCGGTGATCGAGATAACCGACAGCACCGAGGTGTCCTTGATGTTGATGATGAAGTTGTTGCCGATCTGCGGGATGATGTTGCGCAGCGCCTGCGGCAGGATGACGTGCAGCATCGTCTGCCAGTGGTTCATGCCGATGGCCTTCGCGCCCTCGGTCTGGCCCGGGTCGATGGAGACAATGCCGCCGCGGACCGTTTCGGCCATGTACGCGCCGGTGTTGATGGACACGATGAAGAAGCCGGCCTGCCACATGCCCATCTTGATGCCGAACACCTGCAAAAGGCCGTAGTAGATGAACACGGCCTGCACGATCATGGGTGTGCCGCGGAACAGCTCCACATAGCAGCGCAGGAAGATGTGCAGGATCTTCAGCAGCACGCGCTTCCACACGGGGTCACGCTGCTTGTCAACGGGGATGGTTTGCAAAGCGCCCACCGCAAAGCCGATCAGGCAGCCGAAAAATGTGCCGACCAGCGCCAGCAGCAGGGTCGTGCCCGCGCCGCGCAGGTACGAGAAGCCGTACTTTTGCAGCACTGTGGCACAGTTTGCGAAAAAGTCTTGCATGAGATTCTCCTTTATGATTCCTCAGCTTCACCAACACCAAGGCCCCTGCCGCGCAAAACGGCAGGGGCAGGCGGGCAAAATTACTTGCTCAGAGGCTGTACGCTGATGGCTTCGTCCATCATGGTGTTGTAGTCGTCGGTGGTCATGGTGGCCAGCACCTCATTGATGGCGTCCTTCAGGGCGGTGTTGCCCTTCTTCATCGAGATGCCGATGTTGATGTCCTCGTCGCTGACCTGGAAGTCACCGTCGCCGCCGCCGAAGTCCAGCATGACCAGGTCGGGATAGGCGGTCAGAGCAGCCTGGCCGGTGGGGTGGTCGGTGACGACGATGTCGCACGCACCGCTGTTCAGGGCTACCAGCATGGCGGGGGCCGTCTCCTGCGCGGGCAGGATGTTGGCGTTCTCGATCTGCGGCAGGCAGGTGTCATACCAGATGGTGCCCAGCTGGCTCGTGGCGGTGGCACCGGCCAGGTCAGCCACGCTTGCAGCATTGGCATAAGCGCTGTCCTTCTTCGTCAGGGTGACGATGGAGGCATAGTAGTACGGGTCGCTGAAATCGACCTGCGCGGCGCGCTCCGCCGTGATGGACTGACCGGCAATGACGCAGTCCACGTCGCCGCTCATGACGGCGGGGATCAGGCTGTCCCAGTCCAGCTTGACGATCTGGACCTTCTGGCCCAGCGCCTCGCCGATCTTCTTGGCCATCATGACGTCGTAGCCGTAGGCGTAGTCGCTGGAGCCGCGGATCTCCACAGCGCCGTTGGCATCATCGTTCTGGGTCCAGTTGTAGGGGGCGTAGGCGCACTCCATCGCAACGGTCAGAGTGGTGGGGTCACCGTCGCCGTCCGGGGCGGCGGTGTCAGCGGCGGCCTCGGTGCTCTCGGCTGCGGTGGAATCCGCAGCAGGGGAGGCGGCGGAGCCGCAGGCGGTCAGGCCGGCGGCCATCACAGCGGCAAGGCTCAGGGCCAGCGTGTTCTTGAGTTTCATGGTTTGTGTTCTCCTTTATAAATTTCCCTCATATTCATGCAAAAAGCCCCGGTGTTCCACTGTGCGGATCACGGGGGCCAAATGCCTTATGACTGCCGAATGGTGCAGTGTAATGCCGCGCCATTGCGGCTGAATAAATATTACCTCAATACGGTATATTTGTCAAGTGCTGTTTGGATTAAACAGCAGCCTTTTCGCTGTTCTTTTCGCTGGCCTTGTAGCTCTTGACACTGTGGAACACAATGTTCAGGCCCAGGACGATCAGCAGGATCGCAAGGATCAGCTGCAGACCGTTGGCGATAAAGACAGCGCCCCAGGTGGTCTCACCGGCGGGAATGGCAGTGGCGGCAGCGGCAGAGATGGCCTTGACCATTGCAATCAGGCGCTGCACCAGTGCGGTGAAGGTGACGCAGAGCATGATGACCAGCGGCGGGAACAGCATCTTGTTGTTGCGGCCCGTGACCTTGAGGAAGACGCACAGGGTAGCCAGGACCAGAGCGCTGAGCAGCTGGTTGGCGGAACCGAACAGAGGCCAGATATTGGCATAGCCGATCTGGGTCAGCAGGAAGCCGAACACCAGCGTGACAAAGGTGGAGAAGTAGACGTTGCAGAACAGCTTGCGCCAGCCCTCGGCGTGCTCCATGTCATCCACGCTGAACAGCTCCTGGAAGCTCATGCGGCCGATACGGGCCACGGCGTCCAGACTGGTCAGGGCCAGAGCGGAAACGCACATCGTCATAAAGACGGTAGCGATGGAAATGGGCACGCCGAACATCTCAAAGAAGCCTGCGACGCCGCGGCTGAAGATCTGGAACGGGGTACCGGAGGCGGGGGTGCCGTCCGCAGCAGCGGCAGCACCGGCAACGCAGAGGGCCAGGACAGCCAGCAGGCTCTCGAGCACCATGGCACCGTAGCCGACCTTCAGCATGTCCTTCTCGTTCTCAACGGTCTTGGAAGAAGTACCGGAGGAAACCAGGCCGTGGAAGCCGGAGACCGCACCGCAGGCAACCGTGACGAACAGGATGGGGAACATGGTGCCGAGCTTCTCATTGTTGAAGCCGGTGAAAACGGGCAGGTTCATGGTGGGGTGGGCGACCAGCAGGCCGACAATCGCACCGGCGATCATAGCGCCGAACATGAAGGTGGTCATGTAGTCACGGGGCTGTTTCAGCAGCCACATGGGCAGGACCGCCGCAAAGAAGATGTAGATGAAGGTGATGTAGCTCCAGGCAGCCTTGCCCAGGATGATGGGGCAGTTCATGCCGACCACAAAGGACAGCACGATAAAGGCAATGCCGACGACGGCCTCTTTCCAGCCGGAGAAGTTGAACTTCTTCTGGATCAGGCCGAAGATGACGGCGAACACCATGAACATGATGGAGACCATGCCTGCAGAGCCGTTGGTGAAGGCGGCCTCGACCTGTGCGCCATCGGCGTCAAAGGCGTTGAAGGTGCCGGCAACCATGTCTGCAAAAGCCGCAATGACGATGCCGCAGAACAGCCAGCAGAACAGCAGGAACAGCTTGCGGCCCGTCTTGCCGATGTACTTCTCGATCAGCAGGCCCATGGACTTGCCGTCATTCTTGACGGAGGCGTACAGCGCACCGAAGTCGGTGACAGCGCCGAAGAAAACGCCGCCGATCAGGACCCACAGCAGGACAGGCAGCCAGCCGAACGCGGCAGCCTGGATGGCACCGGTGACAGGGCCTGCACCTGCGATGGAGGAAAACTGGTGGGCGAACACCGTCCAGCCGTTGGTGGGAACGTAGTCTTTGCCATCCTCCAGCCGCACAGCAGGAGTCTTGGCGTTGGGGTCGACACCCCAGGTCTTGGCGAGCCAGCGGCCATATCCGGCGTACGCACATACCAGGACAACCGCGGCAATCAGAACGATTACAAGCGTATTCATTACATGAATCCCTCTTTCCTATTAAATTTTACAATCGCTTGTGCCTACTACTTTACCGCGATGTTCGTAATTTGTCAATGAAACGTTCACAAATTGGCAATATGTTAGTTTTTGATGCAAAATGTAGAAAATTTGTGGTTTATTTTGTCTGCTTTGCTGCGTTGACAAAGGGAGAAGAAGGGGATAGTATAGGGGTAGAAACGGATGAAACGTTTCCATACTCATGAAGCGGCAAACTGACAGGGAGCGCCGCAGGGGCGGATTCCATATCCGCCCGTGGCCGTGCGCGGCGGGAAAACCTCCCGAGCGCACAGGAAATGCGCCCCTGCGGGCTGCCGTGGATATTCTATCTGTCTATTATAGTAAAGGAGACATCTCATGAAACAGTGGCTGAAAGACGCAGTGTTCTATGAAATCTACCCCCAGAGCTTCTATGATACCAACGGCGACGGCATCGGTGATTTGCAGGGCATTATTGCCAAGCTCGACTATATCAGGGACCTGGGCTGCAATGCCCTGTGGATCAACCCTTGCTTTGATTCGCCGTTCAAGGATGCGGGCTATGATGTGCGCGACTACAAAAAGATCGCCCCGCGCTACGGCACGAACGAGGACGCCGCCGCGCTGTTCAAGGTCGCGCATGAGAAGGGCATCCGTGTGCTGTTCGACCTGGTGCCCGGCCACACGAGTGAGGAACACCCGTGGTTCAAGGCCAGCTGCAAGCCCGGGCACAACGAATACTCGGACCGCTTTATCTGGACGGATTCCTGCTTTGCCTCCGGCGACGGTATGCCGTTCATCGGCGGCGAGACCGAGCGCAACGGCACGTATATCCTGAACTTCTTCAAGTGCCAGCCTGCGCTGAACTACGGCTATGGAAAGATCAACGAGAAGTGGCAGAAACCCACCGACGACCCCGCCTGCGTGGCGACGGTGGAGGCCATGAAGGACGTCATGCGGTTCTGGCTGGACATGGGCTGCGACGGCTTCCGCGTCGATATGGCGTCGAGCCTTGTAAAGAATGACACTAAGAACAAAAAGTACACCTGCAAAATCTGGCGCAATATCCGGGATATGCTGGACGTCGAGTATCCCGAGGCCGCGCTCATCGCCGAGTGGAACGGCCCGCGCATGTCGCTGAAAAACGGCTTTGACATGGACTTTTATCTCAATTGGCAGGGCAACGGCTACAGCTGGCTCATGCGCAACTATGACGGTGCGATGGACTCGAACCCGCACAACATCGGCAAGGCGTACTTCTGCAAGAACTCCGGCACCGGCATTGACAAATTCCTGGACGAGTACCTGCCGGCCTACAAGGCCACCCACAAGGACGGTCTGTGGTGCTTCATCACCTGCAACCATGACACGATCCGCCCCTCCGCGGGCCTGACGACTGACGAGCTGCGGCTGGCCTACGCGACAATTTTCACGCTGCCCGGTGCGCCCTTCGTCTACTACGGTGACGAGATCGGTATGCGCTATCTGCCGCTGCCCACCAAGGAGGGCGGCTACTTCCGCACGGGCTCCCGCACGCCGATGCAGTGGGACGACACGGCCAACCACGGCTTCTCCACCGCCGATGCGCAGGATATCTATCTGCCTGTGGACACTGCCGCCGATGCGCCCACTGTGGCCGCTCAGGCGGACAACCCCGACAGCCTGCTGAACAGCGTGAAGTCGCTGCTGGCTTTCCGTCATGCACACGCCGACCTGAACGCAGACGCGCCGTTCAAGGTGCTATACGCACCCAAGGCGAAGGACGACTACCGCCCGTTCGTCTGGCAGCGCGGCAATCTGATCTGCGCCGTCAACCCGGCGGGGGTCTCCATTGAGCTGCCGCTGGAGCTGGCCGAGGATCTGAAAATTCAGTACACGATCGGCAAGGCGGAGATCGTCAACGACACACTGTCCCTGGGCGCACAGAGCTTTGCTATTTTGGGATAAGGCTGAAAGACACCGCTTCTGACGGATACAAAAAATCGCAGCCCCGATTTCATCATCGGGACTGCGATTTTTACTTTTACAGCGTTTTCAGCAGCACCTCGTCCATGCTGCGCTTTGGCACGCAGTAGCCGCGGTTTTCATCGAGATAATACTTGACGCTGCCGTCCTGCATTTCGACCAGCTTGCTCGCGTGCGTCGGGTAGCCCAGTGCGACCATGTAGCACAGGCGCACGCCATCGGGCAGGGCCAGCAGCCTGGTCAGGGCCGGGCGGTCAATCGCGCCCATGATGCAGCTGCCCACACCGTGTGCCCAGGCTGCGGCGGTCAAGCTGCCCAGTGCCAGGCCGACATCCACATCGGACGCGCCGGGCAGGTTGTCGTCCTGCAAAACCGCAATGAACGCGGTGGGCAGCTCGTCGGGCTTCGGCTGGCCCTGCTCGGGCGGCAGGTAGGCAGCCCAGTGTACCAGCGGCTGCACGGCAGCCACGGCGTCGGCACTCTGCACAACGATGTACCGCACGGTCTGGCGGTTGGCACCGCAGCTGGCTATCCGTGCCGCATCGACGGCCTCGGTCAGGATCTCCGGCGCAACAGGGCGCTGTTCAAAGCGGCGGTAGGTGCGGCGGGTGCGCAAAAACTCCAGCATATCCATGTGGGAACACTTCCTTATATAATATAGTGCAGCTCCTTGGCCCCCTCTGGGAGGGGGCTCCGCCCGCAGGCGGTGGGGGAGAGAACCTTGCGGTTATCCGAAATGCTTTGGGCACAGTCGAAGTTCTCTCCCTCCGGCCCTGCGGGGCCACCTCCCTCCCGGAGGGAGCCAAGTTTATTATACTAGCAGATAAATCAAGAATCAATAACCGTCGCCGTTTTGCCAATCCCCACCGTCGCCTCGGCGATCTTTTTCCAGCTGGCGCAGCCGCATACGCCGTCGGCAGTCAGGCCGAACCGCCGCTGGCACGCCTTGAGTGCGTTCTCCGTCGCATGGCCGAAGATGCCGTCCAGCGTGTTCGTCGAATAACCCAGCGCGTTCAGCGCGTCCTGCAAAATCAGCACGTAGGTGTTACGGCTGCCGCGCCGCACGGTGGGGTAGCCTGCCGTCGTGCTGCGGCACGCGGGCTTGCCGTACCGCCGGTCAAAGTGTACCCAGGTGGGTGTCATCGACAGCGGCTCCACGTAACCCCACGCCCCGGTCCGCACAGCGGCGTTGTAAATTTTGCGGCGATTTGCGGCAGTGCTGCTCTGCCCCACGTCGAACGCCACGCCCGCATAGTGCTGGCTCGTCGTGCCGTGGCCGCCCTCCCAGATGCGCTTGAAGGCGTACCCCACCGGGATACCGCTGCCGTAGGTGCGGCGGGTCAGGTTCCACGCCTCCATGGCAGCGGTGGTCGTCCAGAGCACGTTGCTCTTGCTGGACCCGCGGAACTCCCGCACTCGCAGCGTTGTATCGGTGCTGTAGGGCATCGGGTCGTTCTCACGCAAAGTATAGCGGAAAAACTTGTTGTCATAGGAGTCATACACGTAGACCTTTGGCATAGCTTATCCCTCCTGACATTCGCGGCAGAGCCCCTGCGCGGCCAGACGCAGGCTCTCCCATGTGTCGGCGTCCACGACGCCCAGCGTTTCCAGCCCGGCGGTCAGCTGGTAGCTTTCCAGCGCGGCCTGGGTCTCGGTGTCGAACAGGCCGGTCTCGGGCACAAAATCGGCGGTCTGGTCCGCGGCGGCGATAATGTTCAGCCACTTCTGCACCTGCAGGACCGCGGGCCCGGCGCTGCCCAGTGCCAGCGCACTGGCGGGCCAGACGCCGCCCGGCTCGGGGCTGGGCCCGGCGGGGTTCGCGGCTAACAGCTGCTCGGCGGCATCGCGGAACACCTTCCAGTCCGCCGCCGTCACCGCGCCGGTCTCGGTCAGCCCGAAGTACCGCTGCGCACTGCGCACGGCAGTTTCCAACTCGAGGTCAAAGGTACTGTCGGGCGTGTCACTGGCCGTAAAGTTGATTTCCGGTATCCACTGACTCAAAAAGTGCAGCAGCCGATTCAGCCGCAGCACCGCCGCGCCGGTGTCGCCGGGGCGCAGCGTGGCGGCGGGCGCGGGCAGGCTGACCGTGCGCACAACGGGGCCGCTGGCTTCGAGTGCCTGCGCGGCGTTGTACAGGCTTTGGAACGTCAGCCGCCCGACGACGCCGTCCACCGTCAGTCCGGCGCGTGACTGCCACGCCTTAACGGCCCGCGTCGTCGCCGCGCCGAATTTTCCGTCCACGGCCACGCGCGGCACATCGCTGTAGTAGGCCGCCAGCCGCCGCAGATAGTATTGCACGGCCCGCACGGCGGTGCCGCTGCTGCCCGCCCGCGTGGTGGTCGTGAACTGCCCGGGCGCGACGTTGGCGGCCACAATTTTGTTTGCCACGGCCAGCCCGACCTCCTTCAGCTTGTTCCACGTGCTGCGCCCGACGACGCCGTCCGGCGTCAGCCCAAACAGCGTTTGAAATGCCTCCACCGCGCTGACCGTCGCCGCGCCGTAGCTGCCGTCCACGGTCACGGTGCGCAGTGCGCTGTAGTTGTCCGCCGCCAGCCGCAGCCAGAACTGCACAAGCCGCACCTCCATGCCGGCAGCGCCCCGCCGCAGCGCTGTGCCCGGCCACGCTGTACCGCCCAGGTCGCTCTGCGCGTCGACCCACGCAGCATACAGCGTGTTCCAGGTGCGCTGCCCGACTGCGCCGTCCGCCGTCAGGCTTTGCTTCTGCTGGAACGCCCGCACGGCCCGCTCAGTCGCCGCGCCGTAGCTGCCGTCCACCGTCACGCGCATCAGCGACGAATCAAACTGCGCTAAATCCGAAAGCCAGAACTGCACCTGCTCCACGCTGCTGCCCGTGCTGCCGCGCCGCAGAACAGTCCCCGGCCAGCCGCCCGCGCTCTGGGTGCCCTCGGCAGTCTCGCCCTCGCTCGTCAGCTCAGCCAGGTCCTTGACGCTGACATAAATAAAGCTCACCTTGTTCCATGTTGCCCTGCCGACCACGCCGTCCGCCGTCAGGCTGAACTGCTTCTGGAATTTCTTCACGCTGTTCTCGGTGGCCTCGTCGAAGGTGCCGGTCACGGCGGGCTTGCCGAAGGACGGGTAATCCTTGGCAATGCGGGAAAGCTGCTTTTGCAGGATGCGCACATTCGTCCCGGTGCTGCCGCGCTGCAGCGGGCTGCCCGGATAACTGGACGGGATGGCGGCAATGTTGTCGGTTGTGACCAGCTGCACGCGGTTTCCGTAGTAGTACCGCAGGATTTGCAGCGCGTTCATGCCCTCCCGCGCGCGGTCCACCGTGCCCCACTGCTTCATGCCGGGGCAGGTCACGGTCTTGCCGTCGCAGTATTCGGTAAAGTACGGCTCGGCGTCGCCGCTGCGCTGGACAAAGGTGCTGAACAGTTCGGCGGTCAGCCGCTCCATGACCGCAAACACCGTGCGCCCGTTGACATAGGCCTGGTCGTACCCCGGCGACCCCGTGATGTTGAAGCTGTACCCGCGGCTGGGGTACCACTCGGTCCAGATGCGGTTCAGCGCCAGACTGACCTGCGCGATAATGTTGGCGCGCAGGGCCTCTTCCGGCCAGGAAAGCGCGCCCACCCCATTGCAAGCCGCCGCGAAAAATGGTATACTGATTTCATAATGGTTTAAGCACAGGAAAAGGGGAATGTAGATGAAGATCGGATTTGATAACGACAAATATCTTGCGATGCAGTCCGCCCATATCCGGGAGCGTATCGCCCAGTTTGACAATAAGCTCTATCTGGAATTTGGCGGCAAGCTGTTTGACGACTACCATGCGTCCCGCGTGCTGCCGGGCTTTCAGCCTGATTCCAAACTGCAGATGCTTTTGCAGCTCAAGGAGCAGGCCGAGGTCGTCATCGTCATCAGCGCCGAGGACATCGTCGCCAACAAGATGCGCGGTGACTACGGCATCACCTACGATGTGGACGTGCTGCGCCTGATCGATGCCTTCCAGGGCGTCGGCCTGTTTGTGGGCAGCGTCTGCGTGACGAAGTACACCGATGCGCCCGAGGTCACGGCGTTTGAGCAGAAGCTCAACGGCCTGGGCATCCGCACCTTCCGCCACTACAAGATTCCCGGCTACCCCAACGACGTGGCCCACATCGTCAGCGATGACGGCTACGGCAAGAACGATTACATCGAGACCAAGCGCCCGCTGGTGGTCATCACGGCCCCCGGCCCCGGCAGCGGCAAGATGGCGGTCTGCCTGTCCCAGCTCTACCATGAGTACAAGCGCGGTGTCAAGGCGGGCTACGCCAAGTTCGAGACCTTCCCCATCTGGAATCTGCCCCTCAAGCATCCCGTCAACCTGGCCTACGAGGCCGCCACCGCCGATCTGAACGACGTCAACATGATTGATCCGTTCCATCTGGAAGCCTACGGTAAGACGACGGTCAACTACAACCGCGATGTGGAGATTTTCCCTGTCGTCAATGCAATGTTTGAGCTGATCGCAGGCAAGAGCCCTTATCGCTCTCCGACAGATATGGGCGTCAACATGGCAGGCAACTGCATCATTGATGACGATGTCTGCCGTGAAGCGTCGCTGAATGAGATCGTGCGCCGGTATTTCAAGTGCCTCTGCGACCAGAAGGCCAGCGGTGTTGTCAAGCAGGAACGTTTCAAGCTCGAGCTGCTCATGAACCAGGCGGGCATTGCCCTGGGTGAGCGTGAGGTCGAAAAGCGTGCCCATGCCATGTCCGAAGCCACTGACGGTCAGCCTGCCGCTGCGATTGAACTGGCCGACGGCACGATTGTCACAGGCAAGACCGGCCCGCTGCTGGGGGCGGCATCCTCGGCCCTGCTGAACGCGCTGAAAAAGCTGGCCGGCATCGATCAGGAGACCGATCTGGTCTCCGCCCGCGCCATCGAACCAATCCAGACGCTCAAGACGAACTACCTCGGCAGCAAGAACCCGCGCCTGCACACCGACGAGATTCTGATCGCCCTGTCCAGCTCGGTCTCTGAAAATGAATACGCCGCCAAGGCCATGGAGCAGATCCCCAACCTGAAGGGCTGCGACATCCATTCCACCGTCATCCTCTCCAGCGTGGATGCTGACACTTTAAAGAAACTCGGTATGTACCTGACCTGCGAACCGACCTATGAGGAAGACGACAGGATGTACCATAAAAAGTAAGCTATATAAATAAGTAGAGGAGAGGCCCGCCTCTCCTCTTTTGTTGTAGTGGGAAAATTCACCCCTCCCGCGCACCCTTCCACCACCACCCCCCCATAATTTGTGCCCGCCAACCGCCGTCACCCCAATATACACCTTGCC
>ERZ1673697.405-NODE-405-length-68664-cov-12.213121_pt1 | contig 68664 bp, 62 predicted proteins | sample MGYA00580227_ERZ1673697 | MGnify/ENA primary metagenome ERZ1673697 (study PRJEB41218, sample SAMN15661759) | gut metagenome | host: Homo sapiens | place: Canada: London | collected 2015-08-20/2019-03-30 | study: EMG produced TPA metagenomics assembly of... | reverse complement strand
CTATATCATACAAATCATTAGTTACCGTTTCTAGTTACCATTTGCAATAATATAAAAATTCATATGATACGATGCTCTTTTATGAACACTGGCTCCACCCAATATATTACATGAACTCTTGCTATTATTTTTCTCCTCCTTTCCTTTATTATTTTGTATAACTTCCAACTGCATATATTGCATTGTCGGATTTATTTGTAACAAAAACACTATATTCCCCTGTTTTTTTTATATTAAATGTCCTTTTTACTGTATTGGTTGTATCTACGTACATCCTACCTATATCTTTTGCCACTATCCCTATACGTACTTTTTGCTTTGGAATAACTTTTATATCTACTGTAATTTTACTACCTGCTTTTTTATAAAATGCTTTGGTTTTCTTTTCTGTCTTCGCACCAACCTTCCAATTCATATTAACTATTGTAGAAAATGGTAATATTTCTTCTACTATTTCTTCTATATATCCATCTTCTATCATCCAATTTTGTGAAAAAATAACATCTTGTTCATTTTCCATAGCAGTTACTGAAGTATTTAAATTACATATACATATTACACAACCCAAAATTATCACTAACAATTTCTTCATAATCACATTCTCCCCTCTACTATTTCTCCGTTTCTACCCAATAATATCCCCCTGCTATTGCTTTTTTCGTTCCTTGATTTTCTATAAACACTCGATATCGTCCATCTTTTTTTACCTTTAAGACACTTACCAGATTTACCCCATTCTCTATATAAGTTTCCTCCCCATCCTCATCAACAATTCCAATTGCTATATGTATCTCTGGATGTTCTTCTTCAAATCCCATGCAGGCAGCTATGTCAACATAAGTTCCTTTGTTTAAATATCCCTCTTTTGTTTCTATTCTTTCTTTTGGCTTGATCTTCCATGTAAATGGTTTTCCATCATTCTCTTTTAATCTTTCATTTTTTATCATGCACTTTTTGATTCTGGTTTTATCATACATTCTATACTTTGCTTTCTGATCTTTTATATCACCTTCCGTTCCAACATTGATTTCCTCTCTTGTTTCATCTGCAATCTTATCGTATGCCTTTACAAATCCTATCCCTGAAGCAAATACCGTAGCTGCACTGAGTATGATCATTCCAAATAAAACACTTACAGAAATTCCTCTTCGCAACCTTCTTTGTTGTCGATAAGATTTCATCCGTTCCATTCGTAGCTTTAATACTTCCTTACTCTCATATAACCCCGCTGTTGTATATCTTCCATATCTGATCTCTTCCATAGAAATATCTATGATCGTAGAAAAATATCCTTTTACATCTGGCAGATATTCACATACTGTCCTGTCACAGTATGTTTCTCCCCATTGATCTAATTGATAAAAAACATCCTTTAACGCAGGTTGAAACCAGTATACACAACAGATAATGTTCGCCAAGTGTTTCCAAATAAGATCATGATGTTTATAATGAATCAATTCATGTGTAAATATCATATTTAGCTGTTGCGGAGCATAAATTCTTGGCAGAATGATTCTTGGTTTCAAAATTCCATATAACATTGGTCCGCCTGCTTTTTCTAAGATCACTACTTGAATTTCTTTATGAACCCCTAACTTTTTTGATATGCTTTTTACCATACTTTGAATTTCTTCGCCACATGGATCTGCATTTAAAATATCCTTCCTTATTGCTCTGTATTTCTTTAAAAATCTGATCGTAAAAATGATCGTTCCAACTAGCCAGATGATCATCAAAATTCCAATGACCCACTTGATCGGACCTGTAACTTCAAATACATAAGTACTCTTCTCAAATCCATTTGCATAGATCAACGTGATTGGTATGGCAAACATCAATAATACCATCTTCCATATCAGATAATTGATATCAATATATCCCTTGTGTTCTATCAAACGTCCTACAGCCTTCCAAAAAAGATATAAGATCGTTCCAAGCAGTGTACATAAGAATATTCCGCTAAATATTTTTATTATGATTATCATCAAAATCAAAGTCATCTAAGATCCCTCTTAACTCTTCCCCGTCTTCTTTTGTCAGTTTCTCTCCTAATGCACTTACTAATCGTTTTGCAGATCCGTCAAACCAACGATCTAAAACTTCCTCAGCTTGATATTTCCCATATGACTCTTCATTGATCAATGGCTGCACATATGCTTTTCTTCCTTTTTTGGTAACTTTGATATATCCCTTCTCTTCTAACCGGAACAGATATCCGCGGATACTTGTTCTTTTATAATCTTTATTGAGCTTTTCTTTGACTGTCTCTATCAGATCAAGAAAAGGAACTTCTCCTTGATAATCCCAAATGCATTGCATGATTCGTTCTTCTAGTCTGGTTAATTCTTCCATTTTCGTATTCCTCCTTTCTTTTATGTTCTATTTTTAGGTTACTTCTATTTTAACATTGTTTTGTATTTAACACAATATATTTACAGGTTATTTTTTTCAATAAAATAATCATTCTATGAAAAAATCACTGAATCCATATAATTCATATGAACTCAGCGATTTATCTACTATTCTCCGATCAAAACCTTCTTACCTTCAAAGGCAAATCCATAATGTCTGATTACGCATCCACGACCGTCAATGCCGTCACCGCTCCAACAATACATAAGATTCCCACAACATCGATCATTCCAAAGGCCTGTCCAAGCACGGTTGCGGAAAGAATCGTTGCAACCAGCGGTTCCACGCATCCAAGCATACTTCCCTGAACTGGTCCTAACATGGAAATCCCATGGAGATAACAGGAAAATGATACTATTGTTCCTAAGAATACAACACCAATCGTCATCGACACTGTGACAATATCCCAATGACCCGGTACATTCCATACTTTTGTAAATGGAGTAACTAAAATACCACCTATGAGCATTCCCCATCCTACTGTCTCCAATGTTCCAAATTCTTGTATTAATTTCCTCGGTTGGACATTATATACTGCAAATGCGCCTGCTGATAATAATCCCCAGAATAATGCTGCGTGGGTAATCACTAAATTTTTCACACTTCCATGTGTTGCAAGTAAAAAAATTCCGATTACCACTATGATCAATACAAATACTTCTTCTTTCTTAGGAAACCTCTTTTCCACAAATGCAAATAACACCATGATCAGTATTGGGGCTGAATATTGAATCACGGTCGCAGTTCCTGGATTGGATTCTTGAATTGCAAGAAAAAACGTCATTTGACACATTGCCATTCCTATAATCCCGAAAATCATCTGGCTAATTGCTGAGTCTTTTCTTTTCCATACAAAAAAAATAGATTTCCCTTTGAATTGATACAAAAATAAGAGCATTGTGATCCCTGCTCCTAAAAGTCTGACTGTTACAAGCCATGTGGCAGTCAAATCTTTTGCATCAAATAAATATTTTCCCATTACCCCCGACATGCCCCAACAGCATCCTCCTACAACTGTAAAACAAATCCCTTTTATATTTTGATTCATATCTTAACCTCACATCTTAACATAAAGAAAAGTGTTAGTCTGATATAAATCATACCACAATAACACTTTTCTATGTCTAATCATTTTTATGATTGTTGAAGAAACCATTGTAATGCTTGTTTTATGCTTTCATCCCAAAACTCCCAATCATGATTTCCTTCCCATTCTTTGTATGTATATGGAATTTTCAACACATCTAACTCTTTTATAAAATCCTGATTTTGACCATAGATGTCATCTTGTTTTCCGCAAGATACATATATATATGGAATATTTTTTCCCTGTTTTTTTATTTTTTTTGCTTGGTAAATAAGATCATTTTCTGTATTTTTTACCTGTTCCCATGATTCAAAAGCATTTTGATAAACATCTTTATTTTCTGGGTAATCCGTTATCTCCTTTTTCAAATTCAAAGCCCCTGAAAAACTGGCTGCTGCTTTAAAAGAGTCCGGATAATTTAGTGCTAGTTTCATACTTCCATAACCTCCCATAGATAAACCAGCCACATAATGATCCTCTCTTTTTTTCGATACATATGGAAATAACGTATACACTATTTCTGGCAATTCTTTTGCCATATAATCCCAATATTTATCTCCTCGAATACAGTTTGTATAATAACTCTTGCCTCCATCTGGCATGATGATTATCCAATTATCCTTTTTCGCATAACGCTCAATTGGAGTCCTGCGAACCCATTTTGTATAATCATCATTTAATCCATGCAATAAATATAATACTTTTAACTGATCATTATTTTTTATCACAGGATATTCTGGAACAACTACATACATTGCCGTATTTTTCTTTAAAACTTCTGAATAAAACTGATAATGAATTAATGCCATATTATATCCTTTCTATGATGGTCTAAAATAATCCTATTGCTGATCCTGCGATACCAATTGCAATCAGTAGAATGACTATCTTCGCTGTACTTACTTGTTTCTTCTTAATTAAATAATAAACACCAAAAACTACAAGTAATGGTAATAATCCAGGTAAAATTCCATCCAGCATATTTTTTAATACAAACTTTCCTATTTTCAATTTTGGAGTTAAGGAAACAAGATTTGATGACAGAACTCCCATCATAAACATTCCTAAAATATTCGCACTATCTAGCAATTCGTCCAGCTTACCTGATTTCATAATTTTAGTAAATGACATTCTTCCTGTCTTATATCCCAAGCGGAACAGTAAATATGCCGTTACTTCAAATGCTGCAAATAGTGCTAACATAATTGCAATTGATATCATATTTCCCTTTGCTGCCATTGACGCAATAAGTGCCATTCCTAAAGTCCATGCCGTTCCCCAATGAATCGTATCACCAATTGCTGCCACTGGTCCCATAGTTCCAGTTTTAAAACTTGTAATCAATTCATCTGGAATTTTATCTGGATTTTCTGCTTTTTCTTCTTCCAACGCAATTGTTGGTCCAAAGATCAAATTTCCAAACATAAGCTCCGTATTAAAAAATTGGAGATGTCTTTTTAATGCTTCCGATAAATCTTCTTTTGTTGTATACAATTTCTTTAATGCCGGAATCATTGCATTGCAGAATCCAATTCCTTGCATTCTTTCAAAATTAAGACTGGTTTCTCCCCAGAGGCTTAATCTTATATAACATTTATTCAAATCTTTTTTTGTTAACATGTTTTCATCTTTCATATCTGTTTTTTCTTTCTTCATGCTTCATCCCCCTCTCCATTATTTTCTCTCTTTAACATAATAACGATCATAGCAATACAAACACCAAAAACTCCAAGAATTAAGTTACTCCATCCTGTCATCTGACAAAGGAAAAAGCCGATTAACATAAATGGAATATACTGGCTCTTTCCGATCATATGAATAATCAGGGCAAATCCTAATGCTGGCAACATTCCTCCTGATACTTCTAACCCATGCATAACCACATCAGGAATATATTTTAAAATAATATTTACAACAGATGTTCCAAAAATAACAACTATAAATACTGGTAAAAAAGCAACTAAAATATTTAGCAAAGCTGGGTAAATTACCGCACATCTAAAAATTCCTTTCGTGTCTGCCTCTTGTGCATATTTATCTGCGGAATGAGCAAACCGTATTGCCAATGTTTTTCGTAGATTGATTAAAAATACTCCTAATAATCCAACTGGAACTGCTAATGTTACCGCAACAGATGGTTTCATTCCAGTCATCAATGCAATAGGGGCAACACACGCACCTGCAATCGCACTATCTGTTGGAAAATTTCCTCCTGGTGCAATTACTCCAACATAAATCAACTGTATGGTTCCTCCTATCATAAGTCCTTCTATCGGCTTCCCTAGAACTAATCCTGCTAATACTCCACTAGTAACTGGAGATTCGAAAATTGAATATCCTGTATTATATCCAATTTCCATTTTATGCATCCAGTTACATAACCCCATAACAAATGCTAATAAAAACAGTTTCATAATAATTCCTCCATTTTATTTGAATTTTTCTTTTGCTTTCTCCATTGTTATTGTATGTTCTTCTGGAATTCCTTTAAAAATAATTTCTGGTACCTGTGTTTGTATACTTTCTAATTGTAAAAATTCCTCTTTTAATAAATTTATTCCATCTGAAATAAATGTTCTTTTTTCATTCCCAGGCACCCCACCTATTACTAGAAATTCAAATGCAACTCCTGCATTTACTGCATCAATACATGTTTTTATATTTTTAAATAGTAAAAATACGCTTTTATCTGTTTTCTGTAATTTTTCCGTTGCTTCATCAATTTTTAGTACATCAAATTCGATTCCTTTCGGAACTGCCATTCCATAAATTTCTTTCATAAATTCGTCCGCTGCAAGTACATCATCAATGATAATGATTTTATCCACTGGATAATACTTAATCCATTTTGTAATCACCTGTCCATGAATCAATCGAAAATCAACTCTCGCAATTTTTACATTTGCCATATTTATTCCTCCCTACAATTTGTTTGTTATTTTTACTCCTATAATTGCTGCTTCATAACATTTATCCACCAGTTCTTGCAATGTCAATTGATCCGATACGGACATCACAAACTCAATGACCATTGGTAAATTTACTCCTGTCATACAATACAGTTGATTTTTTCTTGCCAATAATGTTGCCATATTCGATGGAGTTCCCCCCAAAACATCTGTAAATAATATAACTCCATCTCCCTGATCTACTTGTTTTATCCCTTCTTCCATTTTCTCCCTAAACTCTTCTGAATTATCATTTTTTTCAAGTGCCAATGTTACCACATTTTTGCATTCTCCTGTGAGCAATGCAACGCTCTCCTTAAAAGCTTTCCCTAATTCGCCATGCGTTGCGATAATTAAACCAACCATCGTATCTCTCCTTTCTCTTTTCTTTTATATCTTTATATATAGCAAATGCTGTGCCAACTTTAATTTTCTTGATAAAATGCCATTTTTACGCCAAAAAAAGAGGATGCCATTTTTTGCAATTCCTCTTTTTCATTGACACATTGTGTCATTTTATTGACACATTGAATCGTTTCATTGACACATCATAATTTTATGTCTATCTTACTTGTGATTATTTGATAAATCAATCGAACCTCCCTTGTATTTACCTTAATATGATATCTCTTTTCTATCGTCTGAAAACATTTCTTTGACATTTCACAAAATTTCTTATGTTTGTGATAAAATTCTATCATCTGATTTTGTGATTTTTCTCCTTTTTCCTGCATCAGCCGTTCTACCATAACTCCAATATGCATATATAACAATTGTTTTAAATCTGGCATAAACATAACTTGTAATTCTAATTCCATCTTTCGAATAACATTTTCTACCTCATCAATAATAATTTCCGGATTCAAAATTGTTAATTGACTCATAATATTTCTCAAACTAAAATTTTTAATGATTCTCTCTATAATTTCATTTACTTTGTCCGTTTCATAAAATTTCCCTAAAACCGATTGCAATACTTTATATCCTCTTGCCTCAATCAATTCATTTAATAATACGATCGGTATCTTTGAAATGCTTTCTATTTCATTTGTTGAGATAATCATTTGAATATCATACTGTTCTAATGCTTCATCTTCTGTTCCTATTCTGGCTAATTTTTCATAATCATACTCTAATATCAAAACCTTGCGGTCCTCTAAACAGTTTCTTAATAAATCACAAATCTTACTCGCAACGGTAAGATCTTTCATACAACATACCAAAATCACTGCTTGTTTTTCTTTCTGCCTGATAAAATGATATGTTGTAGAATTATATCGCACAATTGTTTTTAAAACAGATTCGATATCTCTTTTTTGCAAAATTGCATTTCCAGCTTCCAATGCCATCTGAGTTGTCACATTATTGATAATCCCCAGATTTCCTTTTACAAGATCATTAATCTGACTCGTGATATTGAGTACAGATCCTGTATCAACAAAAATCAGCACCCCTGATGATGTATCTATTCTTTTTAAATAGTTACGTACCATTCTCACAATTTCTTGTATATTAACATCATACGGCATATCAAATGCATCAAAAATATATTCCGAATAAACTTGATTGACCAAACTAGCTATACTAGATGCTGTAGAATATCCATGTGCTATAATGATTGCGTAATAGTATGGCCTTTCTTCTTTAATCTGATATTGAAAAAATAAAATCATAAATACCCTTAATAAATCTATATCCTGTTCATTTATCAGATTATCTGCCATCTTATAAAATGTTTCCGCAAGATTTCCTGCACGAAAAATTTTCTTTTTTAATTGTATCCAGATTTCATACAACTGTTGTTTTTTATTTTTATCAATACATATATTATTCATATTTATTACAGCCAACAGCCTTGTCAATATTTGCACAACTATTCCCTGAAATTCTATACCATATTTACTTTGAAGGAATTTAAGGATATTTTCTATATGTTCATGGAATGCAGCTTCCATTGGTAATGGTTCCATTTGATAAATTAAATGATCCATAATAGTATCAATTACCTTTTTGTTTCCTTTTGCAAATTCATGATATGATATCTGATTGCTTATAAAACTTTCTGATATTTCCATCATCTGATCTACACATATCATTTGACTGATCACATCATTCTTTTCTTTTTGTGGCTCCCAATTATATTTATCAATATAGATCCATTGTTCTTTATTTTTCACACTTCGAATTTTAGTATATATAATATCTTCTTGATTAAAATCCTGTATTGTGATTTCCATTTGTTCATCTTGCTCTTTTTTTCTATAATAAGAATTTGCACAACCTATTTTTACAATGTTTTTAAGTGATCCAATATTTCCCTTGTTTTTAAAGTGAAGCAAATTTTCTAAAACTCTGCTGCTTATTTTAAACTTACAATTCAAAATCTCACATTCCTGTCGGAATAGATTATGAATTATCCTTCTTCTTTCCTCACTATTTCTTTCATTAAATGCTGGTAATGTTACAACAATCGGAATTCGTCTGATAAAAGTATCTAACATAAGATTATCAACATCTTCTGTCGTTGCAAAAATTAATCGAACATTTCTCTTTTTATTACCCGCTCCATTTCCGATTGGTGTTATGATTCCTGTATCTATATATTTAAATAATTTTTCTTGTCCTTCTGGTGATAATCTATGAACCTCATCTAAAAACAAATATCCTTGATCTGCTTTATCAAACAATCCTTCTGTATCCTTATTAGCTCCCGTAAATGCTCCCTTTTTATATCCAAACAACACAGAAGATAATAACTCTTTATTATTTGCATAGTCTGCACAGTTTAATACAATAAATGGAGCTTCTTTTCCTATGATTTTCTTCTTTTTAGCATATAGATAAATTTTTTCTGCTAAGGTACTTTTTCCTACACCACTTTGTCCAAGCAGCATAATCGGTAAACCTCTTCCCGGATATGTCACTGCGATTTTACATTTATTTAGAATTTGTTTCATTATTTCTGAAGATCCTGCAATTTCATCAAAAATATTGTCTGGTTGATCCCCTTGTAGTTTCTTTTTAAACACAACCGGCTTTGTTTTCATCTTTATAAGATAATTTTCTCTCTCTAATTCATTTAATATCGCACTTGCAGCATTTCTTTTCATTTCTAACGCTTCTGCAACTTGCTCTGCATTTACTCCATTATCTGTTGAATTTTGTTCAAAATATTGTTTTACTCGCTCTTTATTTGTCATGATCCCATATCATCTCCTATGCTACTGATCACTCACTTCACTTATATTGTTTTTTCTTCCATCACTAAATTATCAAATTCACATTTCTCAAATTCCTGAATGGAAATATTTTTCTTGTTTGGATTGGCGTATACAAAAGTCTTATCTACATTTTCTAGGTAATTTTGAATCTTATCATTTGTCGCACTGATGATTGCCTGGAATCCTAGATTCCTGATCAGGTCAATACAACTTGCAACTTTCTCTGCATCCATCTTAGAGAATGCTTCATCTAAGACAACTAGACGGATGCTTGGATTTCTTCGTACTTTTGGTGAAAGATGAATTCCATAGGCCTGTGCAAAACTTGCGAGTAATGCAACATATAATGGGTTCTGTCCTTCTCCACCAGAGTTTTTCTTGATCATCTTACTTAATCCGATCGTCAGTTTTTCATCACCATCCACAATCTGTTCCATATCAAAGGACAGATACGTACGATAATCAGAATATTTCTGCATATCACGTTTCGCATTCTCAAGTTCTTCACCGGTTGCACCTTCTGGCGGGATAAAGATCTCGATCAATTCATTCATCAGTTCCCCGTATTTATTCTCATGTTCCATAGAGAAGAGATTCATCTGGTCATCCATCGTTGTATTTAAGACAGATGGATCGATATTCAGAGAATCATCCATAAACATTGGATAATATTTTCCATCGGCTCCTGTATTTCTTGTGATCTTAAACTGGTATTTATCTTTCCCAAAGTCGAGTCCACTGATCATGCGGTTTAATTCGTCCCTGCGCTGATAAGCTTCCCTGATTGCGCTTCGAATCTTGTATACAAAGTCATCTTTGAAATGTTCCATTGCTGTTTTGGCCTGTTTTGCAGCTTTTTCACGATACATTTCCATGTGATCAGATGATAATTCCTTATAAAGCTTATCATACACATCATTATTCTCATCTACTGCTGAGAATGTGCGGTTCGGATATTCCCTTAAATATGCAGTTCTGACTTCCACAAGCTTTCTATATTCTTCTTCCTTCTTCGTTCCGGCATCATAGTATTTCCTTGCTGCACGTTTTTTGAGACGTTCATAGTCTTCTGTGTCTGTCTTCTCGATCTCCTGTGCAAACTGCTGCTCGTACTCTCCATTTGCCGGTAATTCATTCTGTGCACGGATCAATGCTTCATTCTGGTCAATGATCTGCTGTCTGCATTCTTTTAATGCATTCTGTGTTGCCCAGATTGCTTCTTTCATTGCATTGATCTCTTGTTTGCAATCTTCCTGTTTTAACCTGTTCTGGTCTCTTTCCTCTTCCAGACCTTTTAAGGCACCTTCTCTTAATTTTGTCAGCTGATTTTCTAAATCTTCATATTCTTCCTGACGTTCTTTCGCACGTTCCAGTGTTTCCTGCTGTTTTAAATATTCTTCGGCTGACTGTGGAAGATATTCATAGTCCAAAATAACGGCAGCACTTAAAACTTCTTTTTCTAATGGATCTTTTTTATCAAAGATCTTATCCTTTTCTTTCTCTAATTCTTTGATCCTGTGGCGTAAACTGTTGTCTCCAATGTAGGAATTTCTTGTGTACTGTTTTGGATCTAATCGTTTTAACTGGAAATTTTTATAAAGCATTCCATCTGGTGTGATACCAGTACGGCAATTTCTTAATTCATCGATCGTCTCACATTTGATCACACGCCCGATCAAGGATTCTATCAGCTTTTTCACATAAGACTGTTCTGCAAGAACTTCTTCTGACAATGCATTTTCCTCAACCTTCATGTCCTGCTTATCAATCTTTTGTGTGTCTGCAATCGAAATTCTCCAGTATTTCTTCTGATCCATATCACGATAGATTTCCATGGCATCCTTGACGTATTTTGGTTCCACGATCAGTGTTAATTTATTCGATCCTAAATATCCTTCGACCGCTTTATGCCATCTCTCATCTTTCATATCTAACAGATCGGCAAGCACATTTACCTTTACAAAATCACCACATTTTTCGCTTAATTTCGTCTGTAATTCATATCTTGCATCCAGAACTTCTTTTGGATACGCTTTGTTACCCTTTTTCAGTTCTTTCAACTCATCAGAAATGGATTTTTCCTGTTTCTTTAAGGTTCTTAGTGCAGACGCATTATCTTGTCGTTCTTCCTCAGTTTCTTTTCTTAAGATATCCAATGTATGTTTTAATCGGTTTAGATCATCTTCTGTGATATCTCCCTGTTCAAATTTCTCGATATCCCAGATTGCCTGATTTGGCGTAATATCGAGATCACACCATTTTTTTAAGTCTTTTGATGTCTGTTCCCAACGCTGTACGGAATGATTTAACTGTCCTAACAACTCCTGAACATCCTTTTTCCTTGTTGCGATCTGATCGTATCCACTTCCTGCGATCTGTGCTACTAATGCATCGTATTCTTTGGCGAGTTTCTCTAGTTTCTTCTCAAGAACTGTTTCATTCTCTTCCTGTGTCTTTAGATCTTTCTCTCCATCTTCAATCTTTTGCTGTAATAGATGAATATCTGTTTTTAATTTCAGGACATCCAGTTTGTTCATGCGGTACTGACAATAATCCTGTTCCTCTTTTTTGGTCTTGAATTTAACGAAACTTTCTTTGATCTCTTCTAAGCTCTTTGCTTCCTTTAATGTATCTTCGATTCTCTGACGCATTCTTCCATACTGCATCACGCTTTCCTGCATATCTTCAATATGAATGTCCTGCTCCATACAGATGTATTCTTTCACAAAATCTTCGAGCTTGATATTCATTTTAAATGGGATCGCGCGTTTAAACAGTCTTGGGAATTTCTCCATATCAAGACCGCCAAGATAGATGTCATACATCTGTTTTCTAAATCTCTCGTTGCTTGTTCCAAAATAGAAATCTTCTTTTTTGAAGTTTTTCTGCATATATTTGCGGAGTTCCGAAATTGTCATCGCATGTTCTTCCGTACGGTAAGCATTCTCTAAAATGCCACCTTTGTGCCAGAAAAATAATCTGGATGTATCATTTCTTGCTGTATCTACGTCAAATACAACTCCCAGACATTCTTTTTCGTCAGATTCTGTCTGTGTAAATTCAAGAACGATCGTTGTGGAGAAGTTTTTATTTCTCAAATAAGTAACTTCATCTTTCTCTCCAACCGCAACCATTCCTCGCAGGTATTCGATCAGATTTCGATCGGAATCGTCTGCTGCCGCCTTATTAAAGAATCCACGACCATCTGTATTCGCATATAAAACGATCTGCATCGCATCGATCACTGTTGACTTTCCACTTCCAGAATGTCCGGTAAAAAAATTGATTCCATCGTTGAAACTTAATATTTTCTGATCTATATAATGCCAATTATTCAGGCATATCTTCGATAATGCCAGAAATGGCTGCTTCGTCTTCGTCAAACTCACTGTCTACTTCCTCCTTACTGAAACTTTCGATCAATCTGCGGATGTCATCTCCTAGTAACACGACATTCACGCATGGATAGATCATCATTCTTGTCTCGTCATTTAACTCTTCTAATACATCGAGTGGTTCGATGATCTGATATTTCTTTAATAATGCGATGGAACGACGCATCTCAGTGATGGATGGCAAGGTTCTCATCAGATGGAAATCATTGATCTTTTCATGGATTTCTCCTAATGATGTATACACACTTGTATTCGATGAAGCCTCTGCCATATGTTCATCGTATAATAATTTTAAAATCAGAAGATAAATGGTTGATAATCTGGAAATCTTCTCTCCGATCAAAGTTTCTCCTTCGATATAAAAAACTCCCAGATGCAGATTTTCTCTTAATTCGATTCCTGAAATCTTAAAATATTCTCTTAAAAATTCCTGATGCAGGTCAATGGTTCTAAATTCTTTATTGTATACAAGTCTTCCGCTCTTTTTATCATATTTTCTTTCTAATACAAATGTCTGTTTTAACAACGTACGGATCACTTTCGTGACCGCATTTTTTTCTTCGTCATTCAATTCTTCATAATACGGTATCATGATTTCGGTTTCCTCCTTACAAAAGTTAATGCCGGATAACGGTAACTTCCATTATCAATCAATTTATCGTCTCTCTCGATCACTTTATATTTACTGTTTCTTCTCGTGCTGTAATCGTAAGCAAGGATTAATTTCTCAAAGGACTCTTCATCCCTGATATCAATATCCTTAACTTCCATATGGTCATCATGCATGTAAGCTTCAATGAAATCTTCAATCTCAGCCTGTTGGTATCTTGTATGAATCTTATTTAATCTTAAGACATCTTCTCTTGATAATTCTTCCTGCTGCTTTTCTTCTTCTACCTGACTTGCAAAATCTCTTCGTTTTCTCTTCTTATACAAAGACTTCTCTGAAAGCACTTCAAAATGAGAGAGATTCATACTCTGTCCGACCTTCTCAATCTTTTCCTCGCTGTCCTTAGAATCCCCGATCGTCTTTAACAGCTGGATCATCAGACCTCTTGTGTCGGATTCTCCATTCAGCATGTAATTCATACGTGTTACAGTTGCCCTGATATATTTGGAATGTTCTTTATCCATATTGGAAATTCGATGTTCTATGTCATCAAATCCACGCTCGATCGCATTAATGATACTTAAAACATCTTCGCCTTTTTCTTTATCTGCTTTCTTCTGTACCTGTTCCATCCATGGAATATCTTCTCTCATTTCTCTTAAGCATCGTTTGATATCATTTTTATATAGGTAGAAGTTATCATTTGTCTTTAAGATATGATATTTCTTCTCAACGATCTCCTCGACGTAACCTTCCAAATGTTCTGCCAGCACTTCTTCATATGATTTCTGTTTTAGCAGTCGGCTAAAGAAATGGTCCATGTTGTGTAACATATCCTGCAAGGCTTTATTTAATTTCTTTGTATTAACAAGCGCTGTTTTTAACATGGCTAAGTTCATCTTCTTATCATGCCAGAATGAAAACAGTGTTGCGTATACATTCTGGATATAGATCTCTGTGTCATCCGTTGATGGGTTGACTAATTCTTCAAATGCTGTTAAAAATACGGCTGCGTAATCAGGAATGATGATATTGGTGGTTAATGTTGAGAAATCTTCGATCCTCTTTAACCATCCTGTTTTGATCAGCCAGTTTAAGATCCTGTTTGGCGGTGTCTGGCTTGCATCAGTTTCTGATTCAAATTCTTCAGGAGATAACCAGATCCGCTGGCTTTCATTCCAGTCTTCTAATACCTGAAGGCATACTTCTTTACTTAAATAATAATTGTTATATTCATATTCTTCGTTGATCTTCAGCAGGGCTTCCATATAAAGTTCTCTGTTCATCGAACGAAATAAACTCCAGAATGAATCTGGGATATCGTAGGCAAATTTCATAGATAACTTCCTTCTTTGGTTGTACTTTATTCTCTGACTCTTTATTTTAACTGATTCGAATGACCTCGTAAAGTGATTTCCTATGAAATAATAATTGACACAAGTCCGAAATCGGACTATAATTATCGTAATCTCATAGTCCGATTTCGGACTTAATATAATTGTTATAAGAAAGGAAGTCACTATGGAATCGAAACAAAATCGTGCCTTAAAGGAATTTGATTCTCTCTATAAGATGATCGATGATGTCTATCATGAGATTGCTCTTTCCATGCATCTTACGGATTCCGCATTTCTCATTTTATATTGTCTGTTAGAACTTGGAGATGGTTGCTCTCAGAAAGATATCTGCAAACTTTACTCCATCTCAAAACAAACGGTGAATTCTTCCGTAAAATCATTAGAAGATAAAGGAGTTTTAGTTTATCATGAAGATTCAATTATCAGATCATTTCACTTACAAACGTCTGATCCGTTTTGTATTTCCATCGATCATTATGATGATCTGTACTTCGATGTACAGTATTATTGATGGATTATTTATTTCCAATTTTGCAGGAAAAACAGCATTTGCTGCGGTCAATCTGATCCTTCCTGTTGCGATGGGTGTTGGAGCAATTGGATTTATGATCGGTTCTGGTGGAAGTGCGATCGTTGCAAAAACGCTTGGTGAAGGTAAAAAAGAAAAAGCAAATGAATATTTTTCTATGCTGATCTTTACTGCTTTGATCGGAGCTACGATCCTGTCTGTCTTTGGATTTATTTTTATAAGGCAGATCTGCATGGCACTTGGGGCGCGTGGACAGCTGCTTGAATATGCGTCTACTTATGGACGTATTATGTTTGTATCACAGCCAATGTTTATGATGCAGACGATCTTTTATAACTTCTTTATTACAGCTGAAAAACCTTCTTATAGTCTTCGTATGTCTTTGATCTCTGGCGTGATCAATATTGTGTTTGACTATCTCTTTATCGGAGTTATGCATTATGGTGTTGCCGGGGCTGCGGTTGCAACTGCCATGGGTGAGTATGTTGGCGGGCTTGTACCGTTGATCTATTTTGCACGGAAAAATAACAGCAGCCGTCTTCGTCTTGTGAAACCTGTCTGGAGAAAAGATATTTTATTAAAGACCTGTTTAAATGGTTCTTCGGAATTTATGACAAATGCTTCTTCTTCCGTTGTAAATATGCTTTATAATACACAGTTAATGCGCCTTGCTGGTGCAGATGGTGTTGCTGCTTATGGTGTGATCATGTATGCGAACTTTATCTTTGCTGCAATCTATCTTGGATATTCTATGGGAAGCGCTCCGATCACCAGTTATAATTATGGGGCTGGAAATCATTCGGAATTGAAGAATATGTTGAAGAAGAGTTTGTCTTTAATTGCTGTAACTGGGGTTTGTCTGACTTTGATCTCTGAGTTTTTTTCCCATCCGCTGATCAATATCTTTGTTGGATATGATGCTGATCTGTTTGCTATGACGTTACATGGATTCCGGTTGTATGCATTTGTGTTTTTGATCAATGGATTTAATATCTGGGCTTCTTCGTTCTTTACAGCTTTGAATAATGGGGTTGTTTCTGGGATGATTGCGTTCCTTCGAACTTTGTTGTTTCAGATTGGGTGTATTATGCTGCTGCCACTTGTGCTTGGATTGAATGGAATCTGGATGGGAGTTGTTGTGGCGGAGATGTTGACTTTAATTGTTACGATTTATTTTTTACGGAGTAGAAGGAAAGTTTATCACTACTAGATTTTGTAATAGCGTTCCTTATAAATCTACTTTTGAAATTCCTTCCGCAAAACCTCTTTCGGTGCCTCAATCTCATTTGCCAATGTATGTTCCGTTAATTCTGACAAAATTTTTAATTTCTTATTGATCATCGGGCGCATGCAGTTTGGAACGTGTTCCTGATGGGCTCTGTGAATTGCCACACATTCTTTGCAATTTCCATGATATCTACAGGCTTTTTGACATGGGCAGTGGTCTTTGTCTGCATATTCTTTTCGAAATTCTGATGCGAATTCTTCTTGTAATCTTAAACCTTCTGCTCTGTTTCCTTTGTGGAATTCTGCCATTGCTGCGATTTCTTTTTCATTATATTCGATTTTCATATACTATACCTACTCCTTTATCCATATGGATTTTCTTTCAATTTGTATTATAATAGAATAAATGAAACGATGCTATGATAAATAAAAATATAATGAAACTGGAAAGAGATAATCTTAAAAATGAAACGAATTGATTTTGAAAATGGGTCTGTAACCCAAAATATCTTTGCAGCTGCACTTCCTATGCTTGTTGCTCAGATCTTAAACTTATTATATAACATTATTGACCGTATTTATATCGCACGAATCCCATATATTGGAACAGCTGCACTTGGTGCTGTTGGACTGTGCTTTCCGCTGGTTGTGATCATTACTGCATTTGCTAACTTATTTGGAAGTGGTGGAGCTCCTTTATTTTCGATCAGCCGAGGGCAAAAGAGAAATAAACAGGCTGTCCATATCATGAATACATCATTTACTATGGTTTGTTTTAGTGCTGTCGTATTGATGCTCATTGGGCTTTTATTTGCACGCCCGCTTTTGATATTATTCGGGGCTTCCAAGGATGCTCTCGTTTATGCTTTTCCATATATGATGATCTATCTGATCGGTACACTGCCATCTATGATCGCCATTGGAATGAATCCATTTATTAATGCACAAGGATATTCAACCATCGGTATGTTTTCTGTTGCGATCGGTGCCGTTGCCAACTTATTGCTTGACCCATTCTTTATTTTTGTATTGGGGTTTGGCGTTCGGGGTGCTGCGATCGCAACTGTGATCTCACAATGTCTTTCTGCTTCTTTTGTATTATTTTTCCTTACAAAAAAAGCAGAATTAAAGGTACGTTTTCTTCATAAAAATGAGCTGTCAGAAAGTTTAGGATATGCAAAGAATATCATCAGCCTTGGAACTGCCGGATTTATCATGCAGTTAACTAACGGTCTGGTAAGTATTGTTTGCAACAATGTACTTTCTGTGACTGGCGGAGATATTTATATCTCTGTCATGACGATCGTATCAAGTGTACGACAACTTGTGGAAACCCCGATTTATGCCATGAATGAAGGCGGTTCTCCGATCTTAAGTTATAACTATGGTGCCAGACGTCCAGCTCGTGTAAGAAAGGCTATGATCGTTATATCTGCTATGATCCTATGCTATACAGCCGTTATGTGGAGTGTTATCATTTTTGCTCCTGGTGCATTGATCCGTGTATTCAGCTCTGATCCTTCACTTGTAAAAGATTCCGTTCCTGCATTGAATCAGTATTTTGCTGCTTTTATCTTTATGGATCTGCAGTATATTGGACAGACAGTATTTAAATCTCTAAACAAAAAGAAACATGCGATCTTTTTCTCATTGCTTCGTAAGGTATTTATTGTTATTCCATTAACTTATTTTATGCCTTATGTATTGCACATGGGAACTTCCGGGGTATTCCTTGCGGAACCTGTTTCTAATGTGATCGGTGGAGGCTTTTGCTTCATTACGATGCTTTGTACTGTGCTACCTGAACTTAGAAGAATGGATAACTGTGATTGATCTTTTTATGTTAAAATTTTCTCTCCAGTTCATCCATCTCTGCCATGATCTCCGCTTGCTGTTCATCAAACAAAAGTCCTCTATTATACTGGTAGTACTTATCACATCCATTTTCCTTGATAAACCAGACACTGTAATAATTAACATTTAGTTCTGTCACAAATACAACCATTTCCTGACTTTGTCCAAAGGCTTCTTCCATGAAGTCAAATGCATTGTCTAGTGCTTTGGTTGTATTCTCTATCTGCTGTTCTAATTTTGCTGGTTCTTTCTTGAATTCTTCTCTCACACGTTCAAATTCTGCTTCTGCTTCTAAATGTTCAGCTTTGCTGATCTGTTCGTATGACTCCAGAGTCTTGATCACATCAAGCAACATATGTTCCTGTGCTTTTCCAAGTTTCTCTGTCTTTTTCTTTTCGTCGAAGTCCTCATGGATTTCTTTGACTACCTGACTTAATGTCTTGCCTGTTTTAAGTTGTTTCAGCCAGCCAAATAATTCCGTAACATAAGCATCCTGTCGATAAGATTCAGCAAACATTTCGGATAATTTTCCATTTAACAATCCGACAACACTTAATTTCTCATCAAATGCTGCGAATTTTAATCTGCCGATCGTTTCCTGATTCCATTGTCCTTTTAAAATACGCTCAATTCCATAGTCTTCTTTGTATTTCTTATATAATTCATAATAGTTGGCAAAGTCTTTGGCGATCTTCAGGTGCTGTAAGTACTGAAATACCACTTCTCTGTCAATATCTTTTCCAAGTTCTTCGTAAACTTTTAATAACTGAGACAGATCTTCCCATCCTCTGGCTGTAACAAACGCCTTTCCATCAACTGTTGTTTCCATACGATAGAAATATTCTTTACGGATTTCAAGATATGCAAGGATTGCTGGATGGATTCCTGCCTGATATGCGTATTCTTTCCACACTTCATAGTCTGCTTCCACATCAATTTTCTTCATACGGTCCAAGGTAACTACGTCAAAATCTCTGACAGATTTATTGTATTCTGGTGGATTTCCTGCCGCTACGATGATCCAGCCATCTGGTACTTTCTGATTTCCGAACATCTTACACTGCAAAAACTGAAGCATTGTTGGTGCCAATGTCTCAGATACACAGTTGATCTCATCAATAAATAAAATACCTTCTTTATTTCCAGTCTGTTCAATCTTTTCATAAACAGATGCAATGATCTCACTCATCGTATATTCCGTAACAGAATATGTTTGTCCACTATATTCTTTTTCTCTAATAAATGGCAAACCGATCGCACTCTGTCTTGTGTGGTGCGTGATCGTATAAGCTACCAATCCAATCTCACATTCTCTTGCGATCTGTTCCATGATCTGTGTTTTTCCAATTCCTGGAGGGCCCATCAAAAGGATCGGACGCTGTCTGATGGATGGTATTTTATATTCTCCATAATTATCCTTTGTAAGATAAGCTTCAATGGAATCTTTGATTTCCTGTTTTGCTCTTTTAATATTCATGTTCTTCTTCTCCTTCATCAAGATCTTCGGCATCGACGATCAATTTAACTGCCCATGGCGGTACATCCACATCTTCGTATTCTTCCTGCATAAAAATAAATGCTGTCTGATATGGTGGTTTCTTCTTTGGATAGGTTCCTTTTCCATCTGTGAAATAGATCAATCCCTTCAGATGATAAAATTCACCCTGTTCGATCAGATGATTCACATATTCAAATGCTGGCCGGAAATCTGTCCCACCTTCTCCGATCAGTTCCAAATGTTCCATATATTCTTTTAATTCTTTTTCATCTGTGATCTTCTGGTCGTTTTGTACCATCTCATCACACTGAATGATATGAATATTTACCTTATGAAAAAAGCTCTCTGCTTCCGTTAACACACCATATGTTTCTTCCAGAAATTTCTTTACCAGATCACCAGAACATGACATTGATGTATCAATCACGATGGCAAAGTCTTCAACTTTCTTTACTTCCTTCCACTCCTGCGGCTCGATCAACGGCATATTCCCATACATAGAAAGCCCATAACTGTAAAATATATAGTCAAACGAATCTGGGTCCACACTGACTTCTTCTCTTAAAACCGAAAATTTTCTTAAAAATTCACGATAATCATAACGGTCTCTGTTTTCTACCTGTACCTGTCCGATCAGATCCCCTGCTTGTTGTGACTCTTCACTGGAAAATGTCTCCATATCTGTTTCCGTTTTTTCACTGATATTCTTCCATTTATTTTCTACTTCCTGATGAAGATCTTGTTTGGGATCTTCGGGCCAATACTGGTGGTCATCTACCCAAAATTCCATCTGCAGTTCTTTTATTTTCTTCTCTTCTAATCCAAAAGAAACCAACTGTCGATAAATCCCCTCGGCTGTCAATACTTTGAGGTTCCTCTCAAGCTGCCCGTAAATGTCTTTGCGCAGCCTTGTTTGCACCATATGGATACATTTTAAATGCCAGTGATCAATAATTGATTCGACTGCGATATCACAAGAAATATTCCATAGAGTCTTATCTCTTCCTTTTCTTCTTGTCACATGATGTAAAATGCAGTGAAGCACCATATGAAGATATGCACGATTCATCCGGACTCTGTTTTGCCTGTACATGCCTCCTAAAGCCCCTGGATGATAAAACATACACATTCCATCCGTTCCAACACCATTTACAGAAGGATCGATCACATAAGCAAAACTGCTTAATGCCACATCTAAAAAACGCATATGGATATATAATTCATTTCTTGTCGTCGCAAGGATCTTTGTTCCAAGTTCACTGAGACGCTCATTGATATTTTCTTCCATTATTCATTTCCCTTTATCTTATCTATAATTCAAATGTTTTCTTTTTCTTTGGAAATCTCTTATGCTGCTCGTTCATCAAAATACTTAAAAGTTCTGTTTTCTGCTTTCTGGATGCCCAGTCGATCGCTGCTTCGATTCCTTCTTTACTGAAATAATTCTTCTCAGCCATCAAATTGATAAATGGCATCTGATCTTCTTCTTTTAAATAATTCATCATCTTGCATTGGTTCTGCTTTATATATCCCTCGTATTGCATCCATGCAAAATCTGATACCCCGTATGGCATTAACATACGCCCAGCTAATATCTCCCATACAATGTCCAGATCTTCCTGAACTGCTGCCACTGGAAAAATATCATCATATTTACGATAGTCGATCTCTCCTCGCAAAAAACTTTGGCGATATTGATATCCTGTTCCATGAAAATGTGTCTCCACAATTCTTGCTGGTGTATTTTCCACAGCCTCTTCATAATACTCTGGATAAAATAAACGACTTTGTTTTTCTTCTTCTTTATAACGGATATTTACCTGCAATGGAAAACGAGTATCTCTTACAACGTCTCTTAAAGCACTTTTTTTATCCTCATAAACATCATAGTAGATCTTTTGCAGCTTGCATCCTGTAAAAATTCCTGCTCCTGTTCTTAAAAGAGAATCTGAAAACCCAAGTGTTGTCAGATTTACACATCCATAAAATGCATATTTCCCTATTTCCACAGTATCCGATGGCAGATAAACTTCTTTTACTGCCTCCCCACAAAACATCGGTTCATCTTCACTGCCCAAAAAGTCTTCGCCGATCATAATCTCTTTTGCTTCGTCTTCTTTTCGTTTATGTGCAGAAAATGCATAATCACCAATCTTCGTAACTCTTTTTCCTTCAATTTCCGAAGGAATCTCTACTTGATCTTCTTTGCTGAAACAACGAAGAACTTCGATTCCTCCATCTTTTGCATCTCTGTATTGTATCTTAAGCATCGTCTTTTCCTTCGCCTTTCTCCATGTATACACTATCCTTATTATAGCTGACTGACAGGAAATATCAAGAATCGTAAAAAGGAATTTCCCATCTTCATAAAAATGTAATATAATGCAGAAAGATACGATGATTTTATACACTTATGATGATATATAAAGGAGATTTTTATGGAACGACTGATCGTTTTAGGAACTGGAAATGCACAGGCAATTCATTGCTATAACACTTGTTATGCCATGCAAAAAGGTGAAGAATACTTCCTTGTCGATGCCGGCGGCGGAAATGGAATTCTATCTCAGCTTGACAAAGCTGGAATCCCTCTTGAAAGCATTCATAATATTTTTGTGACACATGCTCATAATGATCATATTTTAGGAATGGTCTGGATGATCCGTATGATCGCTACTTCTATGAACAAGGGAACTTATGATGGCACTCTGACAATCTACTGTCATGAAGAACTGGTTCATACGATCAAAACGCTGACAAAACTTACCGTTGGTAAGAAATTTTATAAGCATTTTGATGAACGTATTGTATTTCATGTCATTGCACATGGAGATACGATTCAGATTCTTGGAGATTCTTTTACATTCTTTGATATCGGCTCTACAAAAGAAAAACAGTTTGGTTTCACATCGGTTATGGAAAATGGATTAAGGGTATCCTTTCCTGGAGATGAACCTTATCGTGAATCTCTTTATGATTTTGTGAAAGATTCTGACTGGCTGCTTCATGAAGCATTTTGTGTGTATGGTGAGAGGGATATTTTTAAACCTTATGAAAAACACCATAGTACGGTAAAAGATGCCTGTGAATTAGCAGAACATCTAAAGATTCCAAATCTGGTTCTATGGCATACAGAAGATAAAAATATGCTGCATCGTCAAGAAAAATATATGAAGGAAGGCAAGCAGTATTATACTGGAACACTTTATATACCTGAAGATCTGGATGTATTGAAATTGTAATTTGGAAGGTTAATGATCAACCTTCCATCAAATGATAAATGATCGCAGCTACAACATCATAGGCATTTTCCTGCAAATGTATTCCGTCCACGGTATACTCTCTTGACAACTGCCCATCTTCTCCGATCAATTTATCAAATACATCAACATACTCAAAGTTATCTTCTTTACACAATCTTTGTATTTCTGTATTGATCTTTTGAATCTCTTTATTGGATTTTCCTTCTGCCCAGGACGGCATCAATCCAATCCTTTTGGTATATGCCGGATACATAGATTCAATATAAATCTTTGTATCTGGCAATTGCTGCCGAATCCTTCGTGCAAGTCTGATCAATCGTTCTGCTAACACTCTTGCTCCTGGATACAATGACATCAGAAAATCATTTGCACCACCTTGCATGATAATGATATCTGGTTTATATGGAAATACGTCATAAGCCAGTCTTGCACCCATCTCTGCAATCGTATCCCCTGCAACTCCACTGTTAATGAACCGTGCATCTATATCTTTTAATTTTTCCATTGGGAAATAGTCGGTCAGGGAATCCCCAAACATAACAATTGTTCTCTTCTTCTCTTCCATTGTCTACTCCAGTACTTTTTGTTTAAAATCCTCTTTTTGCTGCATGGAAATATTTAATCCCTTGATCATAAACTGATTAATAGAACCATATTCTTCTTTCATCGTTTTAAGTGCTGCATTTAAAAATTCTTCTTTTGCCACAAAATAGCCCTCTATTTTTTCGATTTTTTCGCGATGCAATCCTGCTAAATGAAGTTTCTTTTTTAATTTTTCTACTCTTGTGATCGCAGCTTTATTGGTCTTTAGATAATCTTCCATCACGTCATCTTCAGACACATCAAGCAAAAATAAAATGGTTGCTGATAACAATCCACAACGGTCTTTTCCTTCTGTACAATGCCATAAAACCGCACCATTTTTTGTATTCATAATCTCTCTGACTGCTTGTGAGATCTGCTTTCTGCAAAATTCTTCTTTGATCATCATCGTATAAATATCTGACATCTCTGGAAATTCTTCCATATGTAACATCTGTTTTCTTGTTTCCTGCTCTCGGCTGACTCCCACCATGCTTTCCATAAAAAACGGAATATTCTCATAAACAGCTCCCGCCACTTCCAGATCTGGCTCTTGTTCTACTTCCATTGGTGTTCTTAAATCCAGAATTTTCTGTAAATGATATTCTGTTTCCAGTAAAATCTTATCTTTCTGCGTAATCCTTGATAAACGGTTGCTGCGGATCAGCTGTTTATCTTTGATCACTGCACCTTCTGTCGTTTTTAATCCGCCAAGGTCTCTCGTATTATCTGCACCTTCCAGATAAATCTTCCCCATGTTACCGCCTCCATTTTTGTATGATCAGTTTTCCTTCTCTGGCTGTTCTTTCTCCAAGGATATTCCATCCATCATATAAGTTTTCTCATTTTTCTGATTCTCCAGATATTCTGTTCTGATCTGTGCTTTTGCTTCTTCATAGTCTCTCTTTAATTCTCTTGCAGAAAGCAGACGGCAGCCTTGTCCGCGGATAATGATCTGTTCCAATCCATCGGATGTTGCAACTGTTACATCGTATTTTCGTCCATGGGTATGGGCAAATTTTTCAATATACTGATCTGCTGTTTCTGCTTCTTTTGTGTAGACTACATGAATATTCATGTAATCTGTGATCTCTGTTTCATGACCTTTCACACGATATGCATCAAACACAACGATCAGCTCCATGCCCTTCATTCCCTGATAATTACTCATCTCATCAAGTAATTTTCCTCTGGCTGCATCTACATTCGTATCTAATAATTCCTTCAGATCATCCCATGCGTAAATGATATTATATCCATCAACCAACAGGTATTTCTTGGACATATCTCTTTTTACCGATGATTTTTCTGCAGATGTATGATAATCCTGCACAAGTCTTGCTGTTTTCTTCTTCTTCCATTTACTTTTATTATGCTGGTTTGCATAAAATGTTTGTTCAAGAATCCGATCGATTTCCTCTGTATCAATTGATTCTTCTTCAATATAAGCCCTTCGCTGTGTCAGTTCATCAAATTCCTCTTCCTCGATTTCTTTCGCAAGAACGCTCTCTAAATGCATATGTTCTGGTACCTCATTCCATGCGACATTATACCCGGCTCCATGGGAACAGAAAACAGATCCACATGGATTTTCAAGATCTCTATCTGGATCATATCCACTGGCTTCTATGATTTCTTCTTCATTATGGCAGATATCATATCCATTTAAGGTTGTAAATAATCTTCCCATACCTTTGGAATATGCTAATACTTCTTTTTGGTATCCTTGCATCGTAGAAACTGGTGCTATTCCTTGAAGCACTGACATCTCTCCTGCAGTATCTGGTGTATCAAACGTACCTTGCATCTTTTCAATATCTGTCATAGCTCTTCCGATCATCTGCTGTGGAACTTCCAGCCGGAACTTATAATATGGCTCTAATAAAACACTCTGTGCCATACGAAGCCCCTGTCTTACTGCACGGTATGTCGCCTGACGGAAATCTCCACCTTCTGTATGCTTCTGATGTGCCCGTCCTGCTGCCAGCGTGATCTTGACATCTGTGATCGGTGCTCCTGTTAAAACCCCTCTATGATCTCTTTCTAATAAATGTGTTATGATCAGTCTCTGCCAATTCTTATCCAATACATCTTCGCTGCACTGTGTGTCGATAACAACTCCACTTCCCCTCTCCAGCGGTTCCATCAACAAATGTACTTCTGCATAATGTCTTAACGGTTCAAAATGCCCAACACCTTCTACAACATCTGCTATCGTCTCTTTGTATACAATATTGCCCTGTCCAAATTCCACATCTACATCAAAGCGTTCTTTGATCAGACTCTTTAGGATCTCCAATTGAACCTCTCCCATGATCTGCACCTGAATCTCTTGTAATTCTTCATTCCAGATGATGTGAAGTTCTGGTTCTTCTTCTTCCAGCTGACGAAGTTTTGGAAGTATCACGCTTGCACTTGTCTCTTCTGGCAATATCATCTGGTAAGTAAGTACTGGCTCCAACACAGGTTCATATCCGCCCTGCTCTGCTCCAAGACACTGCCCAGGGATCGTATCTGAAAGTCCTGTAACCGCACAGATTCTTCCTGCCTGCAGTTCATTTACTGTCTCATACTTTTCTCCCGAATAGATACGGATCTGATTGATCTTTTCATCACTTTCTGTAATAACTGTTTTTACCTTTAAATTTCCACCTGTTACTTTCAAATGTGTCAGACGATTTCCATTTTCATCTCTTGTGATCTTAAATATACGTGCACCAAATTCCTCTGGATATTCTCTTTCTTCTGTATAAAATGCAAGATCACTCAGAAATTCATTGACTCCTTGAAGTTTTAACGCTGATCCAAAAAAGCATGGGAAAATCTTACGTTCTGCGATCATTTCCCGGATCTTGGATTCCGTGATCTCACCTGATTCCAGATAATGATCCAGTAACGCCTCATCTTCCATAGCGATCATCTCATAAAACTCATCACTGCCCTTTTCTCCAAAATCAATACATCCGCTGCTTAAACGTTCCTGTAATTCTTTCAATAATTGATCTTTTTGTGTCCCGTCCTGATCCATCTTGTTAATAAATAAAAATGTTGGGATCTTATATCTCTCAAGCAGACTCCATAATGTCAAAGTATGGCCCTGCACACCATCTGCTCCGCTGATCACAAGAACCGCATAATCAAGCACTTGCAGGGTTCTTTCCATCTCCGCAGAAAAATCCACATGTCCTGGTGTGTCAAGCAAAGTAAGATCCATCTCATTCATTGAAACCTCTGCCTGCTTGGAAAAAATGGTAATTCCTCTGGACCGTTCTAGTTCATAAGTATCTAAAAATGCATCTCCATTATCCACACGTCCGATTTTTCTCAAATTCCCTGCAGTATATAAAATTGCCTCTGATAGTGTTGTCTTCCCGGCATCTACATGAGCCAGAATACCAGTTACTATGTGCTTTTTATTCTTCATAAATTTCTTTTTCCTTTTTTCGTATTCACTGTAAATAAGTATAACACATATCCTGTTTTCATGTTAACCGAATACATCCATAAGATTATTTGACAAATTTTTCTTCTATGTTATAATCAAAAATTAGTGCTCTTCTTTCCATGTATACCAGAATCTGGTATAATGAAAGTTAATAAAGAGACGGCATACAAACCACAAGGCATACGAAAGGAGTTTCTTATGAGAGATGCTTTACGGGATGAAATGATCAAGAAAATATGCGTCAGAGATACAGATAATATATTAGATGTCGGTTGCGGTGATGGTACTTTTTTACATGAACTGACACGCTGGAAGGATGTTGAAGGATATGGTATCGATGAATCTGAGGATAAGATTCTTATCGCAAAGCAAACTTGGCCAGAACTTCATTTTGAGACAGGTTACAGTGATTTTCTTTCTTTTGATGATAACAGCTTTCGTGTGATCACTGTATGTGACGATTTCCACACCTTTAAAGATCCACAGAAGTTTGTTAATGAAGCATTTCGTGTCTTAGTTCCTGGCGGAAGACTTTATATTGGAGAATCTGCACTTCCTGAGGCATTGCGAATTGTTTCTAATATTCCTTCCTATCTGACTTCTGGTGATGATCGCAGACATTCTACTTATGAGACTTTAGAATATTTTAAAAATGCAGGGCTTACCAAATTCCGTGTATATAAAAAGAAACGTTTACTTCTTATCTCTGCAAAGAAACCATTAGAATAAATTCCAGAACTTAAAATGGAGCTGATACGATCTGTATCAGCTCCGTTTTTCTTATACTTTAAACAACCATCCAAGATATTTATCTTTTGTTATTTTTCTGATCGTTTTTTTCCCTAAAAGTTTCTCCATCTTTTTTCTTGCTGTATTGTTGATCCTTACCTTGTCATCTTTTGTTACGCATAGATCCGGGAACATGACACACCACCAGTTGTGCCCTTTTGCTGCTCCCAGATCGATTCTTACTGCATCGTAAATACCTTCTGGAAATGTATATTGGCCATAGTTTTTCTCTGGAAATTTTTCTTGTACAAAATGTACGTTTACCTTTTGTTTCACTCCCTCTTTCTTTAATATTTCCTGTACTGTATTTTTTATTCTGTTTTTTTGCATTTTTAAGATTTTAAATGCTTCTTCCTTCGTTTTTGCTTCACTTAGTTCTGGACTGATCTGATCGATCACGGCATCTCTTACTTTCAATTTATATGTCTGATCCATCCTGCTGTTACTATTAGCTCTCACATGAAACCGAATCAGATTATTTTTCAGATTTTGCTGTATTATGTTATTGGATTTTCTTTGTCCTGCCACAAAAATCATACATGCTATGGCCAGAAACAGAATCCCTTTGATCATGTTTTTTCTACTCATATTCAGAGGATGTCCTGTTTTTTTCTTTTTATACACAACCTCTTTTGAATTGTCTGAAAATTTATACAATAGCAACAACATTTTCTTAAAATTCAGGGTTGACGAATCTGACCAGTTATAGTAACCTAATATCCATGAGGTCATATGACTGACGGAGCACGTGGAATCAACCACATGGGAGTATGATCATTAATCGCCGGCCGTCTGGGCAATCTTGTCTGGACGTGCGGCGTTTTTTAGTTTGTTACTACATTTTTGACAGAAAAAATATCTGTCAGCCCTAAAAAATCACTCAATTTTTCTCTTTTTAAATTTTTCACTTGGCACGCTCCACTGTCCAGATTTTTACTAAAGATAAAAAAGAATCCTGATCGTTCAGGATTCTTTTTTGATCTACATCTCATAAATAACACATTCATACGGTTTCATTTTTAACGTATTTCCAATGACAGTTGTCTGTTCATAATTCACAAATATAACATTTTCATAGTCTTCTGATAATTCAATATCTTTTTCCTTAGAACTGAAGTTACAGATCAATACCAGTTTCCGACATCTATAAGACCTGCTGTATGCAAAAATATGATCTTCTTTTTCATACATTGGTCTGAAATCACCATATGTTAGTATCTCATTATATTCTTCTGATTTATAAAATGCGATCAATCGCTTGTAAAAATTCAGGATCGATCCATATTCTTTTTCTTCTTCTGCGACATTCACCACTTTATAATTCTCATTAACTGGCATCCACGGTTTTCCTTTTGAAAATCCTGCATTTTCTTCCGAACTCCATTGCATTGGTGTTCTCGCATTGTCTCTGCTGTGATGTCTTGCAATCTCCAATGCCTGTTCTTTGGACATTCCTGCCTTCAATGCGATCTGATACTGATTGATCGTTTCCAGATCATTAAATTCATCATATTTCCATTGACGATTGCTCATCCCGATCTCTTGCCCCTGATATAGAAAAGGCAGACCTCTCTCACAGAAAATGATCGTTGCAAGTGCTGATAAGCTGTAAAATCCATAATCTTCTTCTGGGATAAACAGACTTGCTCCTCTTGGCTGATCATGGTTCTCAATGATATTCGCTTCAAACCCAGCCTTGGCAACAATCTCTTGATTATGAAAAGTTTCCTCTCTCCATTCATCAAATGGCTGTGGCCAGTCATAGTTCATATAATTTTTGCCTTTCCGATAGGCATGGCATGGTTCAAATGCAAAAATCGTAGAAAAATATCCATCTTCACCGATAAATTGTGGAAGAATATCTTCTTTTACAAACATAGCCTCCCCAACGGTCAGTGCATCATATGGTTCAAAACAACGATGCTTCATCTCCATCAAGAAATCTCCGATTCCTTCGACTTTTCCTGTGATCTTATATACATCTGCGAGTCCATCTGGACCGTCTGGTTTCAGATCACTCCATGTCAGATCTTTCTTTATATTCATGATCGCATCAATCCGAAAGCCTGAAAGTCCTTGGTCCATCCACCAACAGATCATCTCATAAATCTTCTCACGAACAATCTCATTCTCCCAATTCAGATCTGGTTGTTCTTTTGCAAAAGAATGCAAATAAAACTTATTGTCATACCCGGGGATCTTCTCCCAGACACTGCCTCCAAAATAAGATCTCCAGTTGGTCGGTGGCTGCCCATCTTTCCCGTCTTTGATATAAAAATATGATCCATATTCCCCTTCTGGATCTGCCATTGCCTTCTGAAACCATTCATGTTCACTGGAACAATGATTCACAACGAGATCCATCAAAATATACATATTTCTTTTCTTTGCTTCCTTGATCAATTGTTTCATCTCATCCATTGATCCAAACATCGGATCGATCGCATAATAATCGGAAATATCATAACCGTTATCCACCATCGGAGACTGATACATCGGAGATATCCACAAAATATCAACCCCTAGGTCTTTTAAATAATCTAACTTGCTGATAATTCCAGGAATGTCGCCGATTCCATCATCATTTGTATCCTTAAAACTCTTTGGGTAAATTTGATATGCAACTTTGTTATGCCACCATTTTTTATTCATCATAATTCTTCTAAACTCCCATTTGCGGTTTCTACTAACATCTTCATAGCTTCTACCGGATATCTGCCGTGAGCGGTTTCCCCCGTCAGCATCAATGCATTCGCTCCTTGATGAACTGCATGATAAATATCATTTACTTCAGCTCTTGTTGGATAAGGGTTTCGGATCATAGAGTCTAGCATCTGTGTAACTACCATGAAATTTTTGTTATGTTCTTTGCATACCTTTGCAATATATGCCTGCACTTTTGGGAGTTTGGATAATGGCATGACATTTCCTAAGTCTCCTCTTGCTATAACAATATAATCACAGTATGGAAGTAATTCTTCCAAATGCTCTACTCCTGTCATATTTTCTATTTTGGCAAAGATTCGAATATCTTCACAGTTGTTTTGTTTTAGTGCTTCTCTTAGTATGATCAGATCTTCTTTATTCCGTACAAATGGCAGCATAACATCAGTTACTTGATATTGTTTTGCCAAAGATAGATTCTTCAGATCAGCCTCAGTCAACGTTGGATTGTTGATATTACATCCTGGCAAAGCTATGCTTTTACGTGCCGTCAATACTCCTCCACAGACAATGCGGCATCTCCAGGATCGTGGTGATATTTTCCGTTCTGCGATCAGTTTTATTTTCCCGTCATCTAATAAAATTTCCTGATCTCTTCTGATATGCGGCATGATTTCTTCTGGTACTAAAATTCCACCATGTCCTATAACCACATGTGCTCCTGTTGAAAGGCCCATATCTCCTTCCAGATATCCAATTCTAAGTTCTGGCCCGATCAGATCGATCATTAACTTCTTCTCGCCATTTGTCTGCTTCGCTGCCTCAAAATAATGATAAATCCATGCATGGCTTCCTTCTAATGAACTATGTGATAAATTCAACCGGATCCCTGTCATTCCGGCATCAAACATCTTCTTTAAAATCGTTGGTTCGCAACAGGTTGGTCCCAAGGTTCCGTAATATTCCATTGTGCATCACTTCCTTTGTGGTTATTTTAACATTTTGAGGAGTGGTTTCCAATGGATTTGATGGAATTATTTATCTGGAATTTGAATTAATATCTCAATTTCTCCATTTTCTATTTCTATATCTGTTATTCCCTCATAATTTTCTATGATTTCTTTTATGATCTTCATTCCAACTCCATGAGATTTCGGATCTTTTTTTGTCTTAAATGTTGAAGAATCGATGACTTCTTTCTCTGTTGTATTTTTTACTTCTAAAAATAAATTATTGCGGATTCTCCAGCCCTGTATGTAAATTTTCTTATCTAATTTATCCTGAATTCTTTCGCATTCTTCAATCGCATTATCTAAAAGATTTGACAATAATGCCACCAGATCAATTTCTTTCATCTTCTTTGTCTCAAAACCCATCATATCAATGGTAAATTTAATATGCTTTTCTTCACATTGATGCGCTTTATTAACCAATACCGCATTCACAATTGGATTGGAACAATAAATAACTGGTTTCATCTCTTGATATACTTCTTCTAATTGCTCAGAATATAATTTAACCTCTGGGTTTTCCATTTTACCTAGCATCTCATTCAATACATCCATATGCTTATTGATATCATGATGAAATTTCCTTACAACCTCTACTTGATTTTCCAATGTATCATAGTATTCTTTCATAACGGAATTTTCATATCTTAGATTCTTATTTTCCTGTTCTGTTTTCTGATTCTTTCGCCATCTCCAAAACCATAAAGTTTCATATAAAAACAGAGCTGAAATCACAGAGACCACTATAATATAACGACTTACCTCAAACGAATGATCTTTTGTCCAGACACTTCCATATGTAATCAAGACCATAACAATGATAAATCCCCAATACATCCCCTTTTGTTTTAACTCCCATTTTGCATAATTACCGAATATAATCTCTACAAAATATTTATAAATATAGATTGCAACCAATGTAAGCGCCGATCCAATGACTACATACCATCCAAGTGGTGCATACATATCATTTAATCCATGCCATTCTCCCGTATAAATACGATAGACACATAAATATAAAAATAATGGTGGAAAACTAAGTAATTCTTGTATCACGGAACCTAAAAATACTTTTAACCAGTCAAAGCCTGAAAATATTTTGATTACGATCAAAAAAGAAATCAAAATTGGAAGATTTAAAACCACCTGAATTCTTCCGTCTGGCACAATTTTCTGTGTCAATAACGCCATATCCACAACATTCCATAAACTACATTTACATAAAGACAAGACGAGAAAAACTTTCTTTCCTCGTCTTGTAAATTGAAACAAAATGCTTCCTACCATGTATATATTAATTGCCATCAATGTTTCCAATATCAAGTTATGTAACACATTATTATCAATCGTCATTCCTTATATTTCCTTCTACTGCCCTCCCCCAAAAAATTTCTTAGACCAATGAACAAAATGCCTTCTGACATATGGCTGATATTTGCGGCTGATGGAAATATTCTCACCATCATCCATTGTTGCACATTCTCTTTTATAATTATCCAGATGTTTCATTGAAATAATAAAACTATTATGGCATCTTACAAAATAGCTGCCAAGAAGTGTTTCCAACTCATCTAATCGGAGGGATGTTTCTACAATATCATCATCTACTACATGGATATATGTCTTCCGTCCTTTTCTCTCCATATAACGAATACTTTCTTTGTGAAGCATCTTCTGCTGCTTGTTCTTTATTGGAATTATAATTGTGTCATTATGTTCCTGCTCCATCCTCCAGATCTTCTCTTTAATCTGTGGAAAATGCTCTTTTAATTCTTTCTTCAACACATAATACTGATGCTCTGTACTATATACATCCGTAAAATAATCCACATGATTCGTCACATATACAATATAACAATACGGCACTAAATAATTAATCTCTTTCGCCACTTCAATACCTGTCATATCTGGAAGTTCAATATCCATAAAAACAAGATCTGGGGTTAGTTTGCCAGATTTACAATCATCAATTAACTTCTTTCCTGTTGTATATAGAAATATCTCTACTTCTTCCTCAAAAATCCCCTGATCATCTTGCAGTATTTTTTGTATTTTCTCTGCTTCTCTTTCTCCATCCTCACATACTACAATCTTTCTCATTACTATTTTTCAATCCTCTTTGTCTTTATTTTAGCATATTATTAATAATTTTGTACATAAACTATATTTATTTTATCATTTTTAGATGGAAAGATTTTGTCTATTTATTACATGTTTTTGTCTAATTGTGTAGAGATTTCAAGAAATCGAGCAACTTTTTCAATATCTTTGCTAGTTATTCTGTCTCGACTAATAAGATTGTGATATTATCTTTCCCCCCATTTTTCATTGCTTTATCAAATATTTCTTTTATTTTAAGTTTGGATTCTTCAGAAAGCATAATCTGCTCTATATCTTTATCACTTACCATATCAGTTACACCATCTGTACACAAAATAAATTTGTCTCCTTGTTGAACTTTCTCTTTCAAAGTAATATATGGTTCTGGATCCATATCTTCTTCTTGCATTCCTAATGCTTGATAAATCATATGCTTTTGAGGATGTTTTCTGGCTTCTTTCTCTGTTAAAATACCTTCATCTATCAAATTTTGAATTATGCTATGGTCCTTTGTTTTTTTCTGTAACTTATGATCACGTAACAAATATCCCTTACTATCCCCAATGTTACTAAAACAAAATTCATTCTCTTCAATGCTTAATACCGCATAAGTTGTAGCCATTTTAAATTTTGGGTTTGTACTAATATGAAAATTCGTTTCATATACATATTCTTCAATTTTTTCCGAAAAATTTCCATTATCATAAGATTTCATATCTTCAGCAGCAATACGCGATGCAATTTCTCCCCCTTTTTCTCCACCTACTCCATCAAAAACTGCCACAAGAAGATTGTTAAAACATATATCTCGAAATTGCCAACTTGAAAGATTATCATAGCTTCTATACAGTCCATTAATATATCCATTGTCCTCATTCTTACTTCGGATCATCCCTTTATCGCTTAAAAATGTTATATTATATTTCATTATTTTCTACCTCAAATATCAGAATCTCATCTGCCAACATAATCTTATCCTCAGATTTCAACAATTTTCTCTTTCCTTCTTCCAATTCTTCACCATTTACAAACGTTCCATTAGCAGATCCAAGATCTTCTATATAATAATTTCTTTTATCTTGAATAATCATTGCATGCTTCCTGCTGATTGCTGAATTACCTTGTAATTCAAAATCCATATTTTCTGTTTTTCCTATATAAAATATATCTTTATCAATCTTTATTTTTTCTTCTGTTGATATACGTTTTAAAAATCCATTTGCATGTTTTAATTCTATTTTTACTTCCTTTTTTTCATTTGTTTTCAATTGATCTTGATCTTCTTCGTCCTTTTCCTTCAAATGTCTTGGCATTTCCATAACTAATTTAAGAAAATACACAAACAAAATCCCTATAACTGCTATCAGCGCAAAAACAATCTTTTTTGTTGTTCTCATCTTCTTTTCAAGCTTCTTTTCTGCCTTCTTTAATTGTTTTATATATTCTATTTTTTGTACAGATGTCAACTCGCCACTTGTTTTCATAGATTCAATTTGTTCTGTTATTGTTTCTAATTCTTGTTTTGATTTATCTGTATATTTTGAGTCTCCAATTTTTTTTTGGCAATTCCCTAATGTTTTTTGAAATTCTTTATCTATATTATCTGTTGATTTGCTTGAAAAACCTATATTAAAACTTTTTAATATTACTTTTATTTCACTAATTGGTGTAAAATGCACTCTCAACTGATTTCCAGATATTGTTGTCCCATTATTAACTCCAATCACGTAACCCTCTTGATCAAGAACTGGTCCTCCTACCTCTATATTCTCTTGCTTTTCTGTTATTAATTCTTTTTTATTATCTTGCCCAATCTTCCCTTTTAGAACAAATACATTATCTGCTTCATACTCCATTCTATTTTCTGTTTGGTTTAAAAAACCTAATATGTAAGCCTCTCCACTATCTAAATCTGTATCTCGAAAACTTAAAACTGTTTTGTTTTCAAGTCCTTCCTCTGCCACAAGAATCCCATAATTTTCTTGTTTGCTCTCTGTTAATATCTGTGCATCTACCGTAGTATCTCCTCTTACCACTACTTTAACAACAATATTCTGAGTTTTATTGTTTTTTAACACATCATCACCTGTTACTATATAATAATGTCCATCTGTTTTTTGAATCAAAAAACCATTTCCACTCTTAATTTTTTTAAATTTTCCTGTATTGTCCTGAACTCCTGAATATACTTGCACAAGTCCTGTTTTACTTTGATTTATTGCCTTCTCATCTGCCTTTATATAATCGGTTCTTACCAATATAAACAAACTTAACATAATAAACAAACTTATTATTTTTTCATATTTTTTTATCATGGCTCCCTCACCCGCAATTTTATTATATTTTTCTTTTAAAGAATAATAGGAGTACAGAATTTCTGTCTGCACTCCTTTTTATTTAGATAATCACATCTCCTGATAAAGAATTCGCAAGATTTGTATTGGCTGTCTGTGTTGACTCATATTCTCTTGCCATTTCATTTAAGTCTGTCACATGCTCGTTAACCATTTTAATCATTCTGTTAATATCATCTTGAAGCTGCCCAAATTTCTTCTTATATGCATTTGCTGCATCATCACTCCACACACTTCCATTTAAAGAATTCACTAATGTAGTCATCTGATTTGTGATTGACTTAATCTGATTTCCTGTGGATTGAAATGAATTTGCTGTGCTTGTTAATTTTGCTGTGCTTACTTTAATAATACCTGCCATTTTAAGTACCCCTTTCTATTTATACTTTCTTGTTGTTGCTGTAGATGTATTCTTTTTCTCTGCTTTTTCATATGCCGCTGCAATCTGCTCTAATTTCTGAACATACTGTTCAATTGCATTATAGAAATTATGCATTTGCGTAATGTCCTGAGAAAACGCTTTATGAAATGCATCCTTTGCTTCGCCTTCCCACATTCCATTTAAAGAACTTTCTGCAGAATTCAGATTTTCAACTTGTGATTTGAATTTAGAATTCAGATTTTTTAATTCATTTGCTTTGTTTTTTAATGTTGCTGTTGTTACTTGAATTGTACTAGACATATATTTGTCCTCCTTTATTTAAATCATTATTATATTAATTGCTTTACCATGCACCGCCGCCACCAGCATATGCCCATTTTGTTTTCACATTGTCACAAGACACAATATTTTTTACACCAGTTCCTATTGATTTAATGCGGTCCCAAAATCCTGTTTCTTCGCCAAAATCAACGGCTCCATCTGATACCATTTCTGTAAGATCTTTATGAAACACAGCATTTGAAGCAGTATCGGCTATCACTAAAGTACCTGTTGTAATAAGAGCTGCCGGCCATCCTGCAAATCCTAATCCTGCTACCACTGCTCCAACCGCCGTTGCCTTTGCTACATCTACAACAGTTTCGACAACGGTTTCCTCCCAAAATCTTTCATTGGACATACCACCTCTATCTTTAAATTCTTCTGCATTTCCAATAAATCGTGTGACTCCAGTAACTGCTACTCCTGCCCATTTAGCTATAACACCTATCTTATTTGCAATCGAACTTTCATTGCCTGATTTGAAAATATAACTTTTCAAATCTTTCGTGATATATTTCCATGCACCTTCGGATGCCTCATTTGAAACACCAAAGAAAGATTTTACCCAATTTGGATTCTCCAGTTCTTTTGCTACAGCCCCTGTCGCCTTTGGAAGCCACTTTGCAAGCTTGTCTACTGTAAGAGTTCCACTCCACATATTATTAACATAGTCTACAGTCTTACCTGCAGTACCAACTCCTGTGATAAATCCCCATCCTATATCTTTAGCTATATCTACAGCAACATTTCCTCCAACATTTGTTGCCTGACCCGGATCTTTTATTGATACTTTTGCTCCGCATACTGATTTTTCTGTTGAAAGATAGATGGAAGAAACTGCTTCAAGAACACTTGACATTTTCCCGATTATTTCTGTTTTTTCTCCAATCTTTTGATTAATTGAAGTCAAATTTTGTTTCACTGCTCCCTCTGATGAAGAAAGCACTGTTTGAAGATTTTTTTGACATTCTGTGATTTCACTCTGAATGGAACGAAGTTTTGTCTTCACTTTCTGTTCTTCTTGTGCATAATGTTTTAGTTTATTTGCTTTCACTTCAAATGTTGACAATTTGATCACCTCTTATTTATTAAAAAAATCAGCTAATCTATTTATGAACTCTGTTCTTTCATCATCTTCATATCCTTTGAAAATCACCTGTTCTATGTCTGAATGCTGAAATAAAAACTGTGCATTCTGACTGATATTTCCTTCAGGATACAGAACTCCCATATAATCATATTCATTTCCCTCAGTATCATTTTGCATTACACCGCTAATCATTAAACGTTTTGTTGCATCTTTTAGTATTACAACTGTTCCAATTGGTAATAATTCTTTTATATTTTCCATTGTATTTACCTTCCTATCTATTCATGATATGCTCTTTTTTTCGCAATCTCTATCGCATGCTTTTCTGTTTCATAGGTTTTCTTTGCAATTTTACGTACTGTTTCTGCCGTTTTCTTTAACTCTTTTCCTAATTTTGTCAAATCATTTGTAACCCTATGTCCCTTATGGTTATATTGATTTGAAGCATCTCCTTTCCAGTCTGATGCAATTTTCCTTAAACAATCTTCCATGCTTTTTTGTGCTAGTCGTTCTACTTCTCCACCTATCTTTTCTAATTTATTCGCCTGCTGAATTGCTCGATTATAATCCATTTTAATTTGATATGCAGACTTTCCCATCAAATGACACCTCCCTCTTAATAAATCACATCTCCTGGCAACGAATTAGCAATCTGTGTTGTCGTTTTTTCTGCCTCTTTATAAACACCTGCCATCTCAAGCAAATCTTCTGGATGTTCTTTTAACCGTTTAATGATATATGTCCAGTCATCATCCATTTGTATTCGATATTTCTGCTGTAATTTGCTTGCATCCCCTTGCCAATAATTTCTCGTCTTATGCATCGTATTCTCAATTTTAATCCATGCAGTTTCTATTTTCTTTATGTTATTTTGGATATTACTTGCTTTCTCCTTTAATGTATCTGGAGAAACTTTTAAAACAATATCAGCCATTTGATTTCTCCTTATATCCTTATACTATTTACCAACTCCTGAACTTGTCTCTCACAACTTTGATACTTGTTTTCCGCATTTTTTTCAAATTCATACACTGACTTTAAGCTGTCTATCCCTTTTCTTAAAGCTTTAATATCATCATTATATGCTTTCATAAATGTATCTTTTGCTGTTCCTTCCCACATTCCAGATAGTTCCTTGACAGAAGCTTCCATATCATTTAGTTCCTTCTCTATTGTTTGCATTAAAGAATGAATGGTATTAACATCTGTTTTTAAATTATTTGTATTCACTTTAATATGATCTGACATGCCTGCTTTTTCATCTCCTCTCTTAAACAATACCTTGTCTATACCAGCATTAATCTGCTTCCATCCTTAATCCTACATTCAGAAAGTGTCTTGTATATTGGAAGTACTTCTTTTTGCTCCATAGAACAAAGCATAAATTCCTGTTGTTTTTCCATCTTGGTTTCTTTTACTTTCTTCATAAAAATTTCTTCCATTTCTTTCATAATCTGTGCTACGCTTGCTGTCTCATCTAATCTGAAGTCATACACTTTATCCATTGCTGGAACATAAACATCTACCAAAATCATATTTTCTTCCTTTCCTATTTTCTCGCCAATGGAACTACAATTTTTTGTGTTGTATTATCCTCTGAAACATCTGGTAACTGTCCAATTCCTGGCTTTTCTGTCTTTGATTGCTCCATAAATGGTAAATAATCAAAAGTAAGCACCTGATTCTCTGAAACTTTTCCACCAAAATGAATTCCTGTCTGATATCCTGCAAAAAATTCATAGATTGCATAGCCTGTGATCAATTCTCTTTTTTCAAGAGATAATTCACTAATAAAATAAATATTATGCAATTTGCCTTTCTCCAGTATATTTTCTAAAAATCCTCTCATGTCTTTCTCTGCTTCATAAATAAATGGAACAAACCAACTTAAATCAGATATAAAGATAAAATATGGAATTTCCTTTGACATAATTTCGAAAATTTCTTCTTCTTCCAAATCTTCGTCTAATAACTGATTCTTTAATTGATTTCGTCGTTTAAATTCTGGAAGCAATTGTGCAAAAATTCCAAATACACTATCTTCGTCATTACAATATACAAGATTTTCATTATTTTTATATGCTCTCAAAGATTGCTCTGGTCCATCAATCACACATATATGTGAATCACGCTCCATTACAGATTGAATCCATACTTTCATGAAATTTGTTTTTCCACTTCTTTTTGTTCCCCATATCAGATAACAATAAGTTTCTTTTAACGGAACTCCCCACACGGCAGCATTTGCCGCATCATACGCTACTGGTACATATTCTCTAGAATCTTTCATTTTATTGAAATCTTCCAGTTCCCGGAAAGCTGACCATACTGGTTTCTTTGGAATTTCTGGTATCTGTTTTGCATTTCTTCCATTCCAATGTTCTTTCATGTCCAAACATTCTGCTGTGATTAATTCTTGTCTTTGATAATCATTCTCTGCTTCTACAGACAACACAGACTGAAATTCCAAAGCGTTTGAATGATACATCGTAAGTCCTCTTCCCTTCACTCCTTCTTCTGGAATCACATCAATTTGATTTGTATGTAATAAATCGCCATAAGCATATCGATCTTGCAGATTAAGACATAATACAGTTTCTATATTTTCTGCCAGTCTCTGATTTATATCATTCATTCCAAATCCAGTTCCAGATACAATAAGATAAATTCCATGATTTACACCTTCTCTTGAAAGCTGAACAATAAATTCTTCATATTGTTCTTCTGTTTTTTCTCTAAATCCGGAATAATTGTCAATCACGATTAACACTGCTGGTAATACTGCTCCGTTAATCTGTATATATTGTTTATAGTTTCCCCCTTTTAATATGTTTTTTCTATCCTGCAGCATTTGTTTTAACATATGGAAAAATTTATCAATCTTATCTAAATCATTCTCATACATCACTCCACCCATATGTGGCGCTTCTGCAAAAGCCCCTAAAATCTTGCTTGAAAAATCAATTGCATATATATTTACATCATCCGGCGTATATTTTTTTATTACTGCATATAGCATACTTTGGATTAATGTACTCTTTCCACTTACAACACTTCCGCAAACTGCAATATGTCCACTTGTCAAAAAATCAATTTTTAAAGGTATCTGACTTTGATTTTTAGGATCATCAATTTTCCCAACTATAACTTCTAAAGATTCTCCTTTCATAAAATCCTTCCATTGTCCATTCTGATAAGAATCTTTACAATATTCTTCAAACTCATTTAAATAAATATATTGCGGTAATAACGGCATCCATAACTGATGTTGATGGTCATATCCATTTTCTTTTGCAATACTTTTAAGATAATCTTTCACTGCCTCTAGTTGTGAAATTTCTTTTTGATTTTTTTCATTCTTTTTCTGCACTGGTTTCATTTCCACTTTTCCATTCAATGTAAGCAACTGTACACTATCATTGTCACTAACATTTTCATTGTAAACTGCACCACTATATCCAGATTGAAACTGTTCATAAATTTCATCGTTTCCAACCTGTAAATAACATCGGCCCGCCTGTGTGAGATACGCTGCATCCGGTTTATGTAGCATATCATTACTATCTTGTTTATCCTGTACTCGCAGACATAATCGAAATTTTGAGTTACTCCATATATTGTCATCCACTGTTCCACTTGGTTTCTGTGTTGCCAAGATCAAATGCACTCCAAGACTTCGTCCAACCTGTGCTACGCTGATTAATTCTTTCATAAATTCCGGTTCTTCTCTTTTCAACTCCGCAAATTCATCAATAATAATAAACAAATGCGGAACTGGTAGTTTTACTTCATCATTTTTATATAATTTAGTGTAAGCATTGATATTATTAACGCCACTCTCGTTAAATATTTTTTGTCTTCTTTTATTCTCACTCTTAATGGAGATCATTGCTCTCTTAACCTGATTTCCAGATAGATTCGAAATCTGTCCGATCATATGTGGCAAACCTTCAAAAAGATTGGCCATTCCACCACCTTTATAATCAATGATAAAAAATCCCACATCATCTGGACTATAATTAATCGCCAACGATAAAATATAAGACTGCAGTGTTTCACTCTTCCCTGATCCAGTTGTTCCTGCTACTAATCCATGAGGTCCGTGATATTTCTCATGAACATCTAGATAACAAGGCACTCCCCCTGCTTTGTGTCCGATCATTCCACTAATATGTTCATAAGTACGATGCTTAATCCAGTTATCTTTAACAGGAATTTCAGATAATTTATGAACGCCAAGCATTTCAAAATAAGAAATACTTTCTGGAATTTCTCCACCTTCTTCTATTTCGTATACCCAGAATCTTGATAATCTTCTAGAAAATTCATTTAATTTTTCTTCCTCAATCTGATCAAACAGTATCTGTTTTTTCTGATCTTCATGATCATACACACTATACATTCCTTGATAATTTTCATCATTTTGAATGATAAATTCACACTGATTTGGCAGCTGCTCATACTTACTTCCTAAAAGAATAACTGTCAAACCATATTCTGGATTTTTTTCAAATGCATACTTTGAAAAAACTTCTCCTTCCAGTAACGACATATCTGTAATGAAAATGATATACCATGGTTTGGGAATCTCTCTTCCATCTTTTCTTTTAGCTTCCGACTCTTCTTTTCGGTTTCTAAAAACTTTTGATAATTCATAGAAAATATCACTTGCTTCTTCTTTATTTGATGCTATAAAACGCAGCTTTTTATCTTCAGACCATACATGTGGCAGCCATTTGGCAAATTCAAATCCCTCTTTTTCTTCTAACGAATTTTGTGCGTAAATATAACCAAGTTTCACATCTGTATAACAGTTATTGGCCGCAATCTGACCACTTAAAATCTGTGCAATCTGAATCGCTTTTTTCTTATCATTTCCTCCAATTACACCGATCAACTGATTTTTCATCAAATCTATTGTTATTGGAACCTGATATAATGTTTTATAATTCTGTTTAATAAACTCTGGTTTTTCAGATAGTTCATCCTTATATAACGTAAATCTCTTCTGTGGTATTGAAATTGTTGTTTGAAATGGAATATCTCCAATTCTGAGTCTTTGTTTTAAAAAATCTCCATGTGTTGCATTTCTCTCCCATAAAAGATTTCCACTTTCGTTATACTGCAAACATGTACTTACCTCTGGATACTGCTTTTCCAGAATATTTCTTGCTTTTTCATATCCAGCTTTTACTTCTTCTGTTTTTTCCAACAAATATGTACTGTATGTCTGAAAACGATACTCCTCTTGTTCTGCCTCTTCTTTTCTCTGATTCCGCTGATTCATAACAGACCATATTACACCAACAAATGCAGAAGATATTGACATTACAACTCCTGAATACATATATAAGGAACCACTTCCACCTTCTGTTTTTGTTGCATAAATCATCATCATACATCCAACCAGCATTGGCAGAGCCATCGTAATAGATGGTCCAATGGAAGCCATCAATTTTTCCTGTTTTGTCTTTGGTTTTTCTGGAGGTCCTTCTATTTCAATCTTATCTTCCTCCAGTGATTCATAATTTCTCGGTGCTCTATGATACAAAATTTTGCTGTTTAAATTTTTTTGATGTCCTGGAAGAAGCATTGTTTCTTCGCTATTATCTTCATATAATCTTAGCTTTCTTGCATTTACAAGGATTTCTTTATCATCCCCATCAATTGCAAGAATTTCATCCATATAAACAATATGCAAACCCATAATGTTTATATAATCTCCAAATTTTAAATGTTGTTCCGTATGAATTTTCTTAGCATTTACATAGATTCCATTCGCACCTTTATTTACAATCTTATAGCCGGATTCATCTTTTTCGATTCTGGCATGTTCCTTCGATACCATGTTTAAATGGTTCCATATAATATCATTCTTTTCATCTTTTCCGATATTAATCTGTTTGACACCTTTTAAATCGTATTTTTGATATGCATGAAATACGGAATCCGTTTCTTTTACAATAATTGATACTTTTTCATTATTTCTGGTGCTGATCATCCAAATATCTTTATCTTTCAGAGAATTCCCTTCCTCTTGTTTCCTATCTTTATGAAAAATATAAGAATAATCCCTTTTTAATTTCCATATTCCATCCAATACTTCCAATTTTATTGCCAGATCATCCTTTAAATCAAAAAATTCTTTTTGTAATGTAATCGTATGATCTGCATTATTAATACTAGGAAGTAAAAACTCCTTAAAGGCGTTCACAGAATATATCGAAAGAATCATGCTCATACGGCTACCTCCATCTGTCGTTTCTTAACTTTTGTTCCAATTGATTTTTCTTGATCTGTTTATCATTTTCCGTTTTATTTTTAATATTTTGTTTTCTGTATTTGGACATTTTTACAATGCAAAAAATTAAAGCTGCGGTGATGATAATTTCATACACGATCATAATTGTATCTGTCATAATGAATGTCATTTTATTTCTTCCCTTTTATTTAATCTTAACGCTTTTTGTTGCACTCCATGGTCCATATAATTTCTTTTTTCCAACCCTTTTATATGCTCGAATTTTGAAATAGTATGTTTTTTTATTGCTGTATCCAATCTCATATTTTGATGTCTGATTTTTTTTGTAAACTCTTTTTAACGTCTCACTTTTAAAATTCTTTTTCTTGCATATAAACATCTCATATCCTGTTGCAGATGAGTCTTTTTTCCAAGTTGCTTTGACACATCGTTTTTTGGGACTTTTTACTTTTTTTAATATCATCTTTCTAGGAACTACTGAAATTGTTATATTCTTCCATGCTGCTGTATATTGATCCGTTTCATATGCATAGATAGAAATTGTTGTTTGTCCATATCCTTTTGGTTTTATTTTTCCCTTTTTGTCAATGACCGCAACCTTATTATTTGAGGATTTATAAGATACACTGCCATTTCCTCTCGTTTTTACATTCAAATAAAATGGTTTTGATTTATACTGTACATTTTTTGATGATGCAAATATTTCATTCCTATTTTTCGAAGGTGTAGTACTATTATTATTGTTATTACTGTTATTATTTTCACCATTTCCAGGATTGTAAACTTTTGACCAATGTGCATATAAATCAGATCCACTGTATGTATCATTTGCTGTTACTTTATTTCCACCTGTCTGTTGTGTATACCATCCTTCAAAAGTATATCCCTGCCTTGCAGGCGTTGGAAGTGTCCCATATTTTTCTTTTGAACTAACAAATTTTGCTGCATATAAATAATCACTTTGTGTATCATACGCTTCCACCTGATTATTCTGATAATTATAATATACATACTGACCAATGTTTACCGAATTCGTAAATAAATATCCTCCTTGATTGTTATACCATTGTCCAGAAACAACAAATCCATCCGTTGGAATGCTGATTCGATTATCGTTTAAATAACCTCTTTTTGCCACAACTTTTCCACTAGCATCTACTGCTATTTCTGCCCCATAATAATTCGTATTTGCTGCACTATTTTGAACAGAATAAACTATAAGTTCTTTTGTTTCTCTTGTTCTGTTAAAGCCTGATACCGTATATGTTAATTTTTTGCCCCCAATACTTCCTCCTTCTAAATGAAAACTAATTTTATTTTTTACATAAAAGTGTTGTAAATAACTTGTATAGTATTTATTATTACTAATTCCTTGTATCGAAAAATCATATTCTCCCTCTGGCAGTGTACTAAAATTTATTTTTTGGGCCATCTCATTCAGCGAATATGACGTTTTCATGGGATTTTTTTCCGATTCACGTACATGATCATTTAATTTTCTAGTATTTACTCCCATCCAAATCCATGTCATCTGATGATTTGACGTTGCTGTACCTACAATTGAATAATTGGTACCTTTTTGAATAACTAAAGGCATATGTACTCCCTGAACATTCAGATAATCCGTTTCTGCCTTTATATTTTTAACGTAACTTTTGCCACAGCATAATGATATTGCGATCACCATGGCAATTTTTATTATTGTTCTCTTTCTCCTTCTCATATATTCCTCCCTCATTTAATTAACTACTGTTGAATTTTCTAAACGTTCTACATGTGTAGAAGGAGTTTTTTTCCGTTGTGTTGTCGTTTTCTTTTCTGTAGTTGTTCTTCTTGTTGTACTTTCTGGCACTGTTCTCTGTGTCGTCGCTCTTTCAGTTGTTGGTGCCGGTCTTTTTCCTAAACTAACCACTATTTTTACTTTTTTCTTTTTGTTCACATACTTCCCTGCTTTTATGCTTTGCTTAATAATCTTTCCTTCTGATACACTTGTACTATAATCATGGTTCACAGAATATGTGAATCCTGCTGCCTTTAATTTTGTTATTGCTTTCTGTTTCTTCATTCCAGTTACCTTCGGAACTTTCACTTGTTCAATCCCTTTACTAACTGTAACCTCAATACTTGTTTGCTCATCTGCTTGTTTTCCAGCTTCAACTGATTGATAAATAATACCGTCTTTTTTTACATTCATTGAATATTCTTCGGCTTTGACTGCCATATTTAATTGGTGTTCTTCTAGTGTTTTCTTTGCATCCCCTTGATTCATTCCTATCACTGATGGCACAGTTACTAATGAGCCTTTGCTAACTACTACCTTAATCTTTTCTCCCTTTTTTAGCTTTATTCCAGCTTTCACTTGCTGCGATATGATATTTCCTCTTTTAACTTTATCTGAATATACAGAAGCTGCTTCTATTATTTTCAAATTATGATTTGTCTTGTTTTCTGCCTGTTTAATTGTCATATTCACGATATTTGGAACCGTTGTTTTTGTCATAGCAGAATGTATCGGAATACCTATCACAAGAACAGCTACTATCGATGCTCCAACCGCTATTTTTTTCCATGGCAGTGTTATATTTTTTGAATTATTTCTTGTAATTTTATTTGCAGAATTTTCCTTATTTAATTCGGATTCTGGTTTAATTTCGGGTTCTGGCTTAATTTCAGATTCTAATTGAATTTTCGGCTCTGGTTTGATATTAATTACTTCTGTACGTCCGAAATCTTCTTCCATTTCAGAATTTTCTTCTATAGAATTCTCATCCTTCTGTTCCGTTTCTTTTTCTTCCGTTAATTTTTCTTGTTCAGCTTCTAATTCTGTATCATTTTTATTTTCTTCATCAAAATTAAAACCAGTATGTTCCATCAATGGTACAGTCATATCCTCTGCCACTGTTGCACTATCTTGAAACAGACATACAGTTCCTTTTTCTTTTAACTGATCTTCTTCTAATGCCAATGCATCTTCTGTTTTCGTACCTAATGTTTCCTCAACTAATCCATGATATAAAATATCTCCTTCTGGATAGATCATCTCTGACATTGACTGTTCATACAAAATTGATTCTAGTGCTTTTCTCATATCTCTTGCACTTTCATATCTCTCTTTTGGATCATATGCACATGCCTTTAAAACAATCTCAGCTAATCTTCCTTCCGCATTACATGGTTTTGGAATCTCCTCTCCACTTGTTCTCATGATCAATGCCTTATTTCGGTCACTATAACGAATCTTTTGAGGATACGGAGGTAAAAATGGCAAACGGTTATTATTCAAAAATCGATACAACACAATTCCTAATGAATAAATATCTACCGTAGAATTATATTTTTTCCCTTTATAAACTTCTGGTGCCATATAGGAATAAGTGCCCTTTTTTGAAAACTCTAATGCTGTTTTTTCCATCTGTCTGGAAATTCCGAAATCTCCTAATTTGTAATTCCCCATATCAGAAACAAAGATATTCTCTGGCTTAATATCTCTATGAATGATGTTATATTTCTGGCATATTTCTATTGCCTTGCACATATCAATTCCTAATTGAATCACATCTCTTACAGACAATGGATGTTCTTTTGTATATTGAAATAATGGCGTCAACAGTTCCATTCGAATATAAATATTCCATCCAATCTGATCTTTATTCGGAATAACTGCATGGTCTTCATAACTTACGATATTGGTATTTCCCTTTAATTTGGACATTAAAACAATTTCTTTTACAATATCTCCTACAATTTCATGGTAATAATCCGTAACACTTCGTTCATCCCCAAATTCATTTAATACTGCAACTACTTCGTCTTGTGATTTTGGAATTGAAATTGTCTTTAACGCAGCTTTATAGGTATAATCAAATTCTTCCTTTTCAATTTGATATACTTGTCCAAAAGAACCTTCTCCAATAAATTTGGTTATTTCCCAATTTCCCCATATTTGATTTAACTCTTTTTGCAACTTTTCCTGTGTCATTTTTCTTTCCCTATTTCTTTTTACTTAATCTTAACTTTCTTTACTGAACTCCATGCTCCATAAAGTTTTTTCTTTCCTACTGTTTTGTACGCTCGTATTTTAAAATAATATGTTTTTTTACTATTAAGTCCCATTCCTGACATTGCACTTTGTTTTTGTTTATACCATCTTGTAAAAGTGCTGTTCTTAAAGTTTTTCTTTTTAGAAAACATCATCTGGTATCCTGTTACGGTTTTGTCTTTTCCCCATTTTACTTTTATGCAATTTTTCTTTGGACTTGTTACTTTTTTTAATGTGATTTTTTTAGGCACTACAAATATTTTTATATTTTTGAATGCTTCTTTATATCTTTCTGTTTCGTGGGCATGAATAGAAATTGTTGTTTCTCCATAACCTACCGGTGTTACTCTTCCATTTTTCCCAATTGTTACCACCTTTTTATTTGAAGATCCATAAGATAATTCTCCATTTCCTTTTGTCTTTACGTTCAAATAAAATGGCTTTGATTTGTATGTAACTGTTTTAGATGATGCATAAATCTCGTTATCTTCTTTTAGTGTTGCAGTTGTAGAAGATATTGGCTGACCAGAAGTTCCTGGTTGACTTGGTGTTGTTGTCTGGTCTTTCGATGAATCTTGATTGGGCTGTTTATTATTGTCTTCTGGATTTACTACAGTTCCTGTTCCATCATTACATTTTGTTCCAGCATAAGTCCATAAATTAGAATTAGTTAAACTTATCTGCAAAGCAGGACGAACCCCTCCTTTGTTCATAATCATTACGTCGTCCGCATCACCATTGAATCTTATCTGTATTGCATCCAAATTTGAGTATCCTGGTGAACGTAACCACCACCACGTAGCAACCTGATTCGCATCATTGATAATCATAAATAATCCCCTTGCACATGCATACGCACTCGCCATACACATTCGTCCCTCATCATTTGTTGCTTTTCCATTCGCAAATCCAAACCTATTCGCATCATTCGTATATACTTCAGATTCTGATAACAAAAAAATCTGATCTTGTGTATCATTTCCTCCTTTTCCATCTGCTGGTACATCTAAATTATCTTTGTTTTTTACATCCGTTTTCTTTATTACGTTTCTTTCCTCAGAAGAAAAAGCATTGTTTATAAAATTTTTATCTGTATAATCAATTCCTAATTTATTTTTATCTTTTCCATACCCATTTAACCAACTTCGAATCGTACTTTCTTCCCAAGTACTAGACTTCCATTCTTTACCTTCACTATCTTGAGCATTATATTTTTGATTATCTAATGCTAGCTCTGATAAAAGAAATGCTGTATTTTGTTCTGTTTTCAAAACCCGCCATTTAATTCTCTCAAATACAAAATAATGATATTCCTTATCATAAGATTGATAACATCTTCTATATTTCTTGTTATCAATTACAATATCTCCATTATCATCCCAGCCAGTTGCATTTTTTAATTTTGTATAAGTCTCTTTATCAATTTTATAATCACTCGTTGATTCCACACTATTTTCTTTTTTATCTAAAATCTCTGTTTGTGGATAACTTCCAAAATAAATCCAATCCCATGTTACTTTCTGTCCTGCATTCATAGAACTATCCTTTTCAATTCTTGGATTTTTTAATGTTGTTTCTGCAGATACATTAATTTCTTTTTTTATTATCTTTTTCATATCTGATGGCAAGACTGTTGTAGCCATTGCTAACACTAATCCAACTGATATATATTTTTGTATCATTCTTTTTATCTTTAATTTTGCCATCTAAATCTCCCCTTTTTCTATTTGATCTTAACCTTTTTTGTCTGACTCCATATTCCATAAAGTTTTTTCTTTCCAATCACTTTATATGCACGTATTTTAAAATAGTAAGTCTTCTTACTTCCTAATCCAAATCCATACATGGAATTTTTCTTTTGTTTATACCATCTTGTGTAAGTATTGTTTTTAAAACTTTTTTTCTTTGAAAACATCATCTGGTATCCCGTTACTGTTTTGTCTTTTCCCCATTTTACTTGCACACAATTTTTCTTTGGGCTTGTTACTTTCTTTAATTTAATTTTCTGAGGTACCACTGTAATCTTTATTTTCTTCGATGCTTTTGTATACTGTCCTGTTTCCTGTGCATAAATAGAAATTGTTGTTTCTCCATAGCTTTTTGGAGTTATTTTCCCATTCTTATCAATTGTCGCTACTTTTTTATTTGATGATGTGAAGGATAATGTACTATTTCCTTTTGTCTTTACATTTAAATAAGACGGCTTTGACTTATATACAATTGTCTTTGATGATGCATAAATTTCATTTGCTCTTTTTGTTGATACAGCAGTTTTTTGCTGGTCTTCTGTTGATGGCTGACTTGGAGTTGAAGTCTGATCTTGTGATGGATTTTGACTGGGTTGCTGATTATTATTATTTTCTGCATTTACTACTGTTCCATCACTGCATACTGTTCCTGCGTAGGACCAAAGATTAGAAGATGATAAATCTATTTTCATTGCGGGGCGTACTGAAATATCCACTGAATCTACATCAACAGTATACCTATTAACACTACCATCAAATAACACCTGGCTAGCCCGACGTGTCAGATTTCCTGGAGATCGCAGCCACCAATAACAATTACTTAAATATTCCGTATCACTATTAGTATATGATCCCATTCCTTTTGAAAAAGTAGTACTTTTGCATCTTCTCGCATTATCATCTATTCCTTTTTCACTGACGAATCCATATTGTTTTGCTGCATTTGTATATATTTCTGATTGTGATAATAAAAAAATCTGATCTTTAGTATTTTCTCCTCCTGTTGTATTCTCCTCAATATTATTGTCATTCTTTACTGTTATTTTTAATATTGAATTTCTCTCTATTGCCGAAAAAGCATCTTTCAGAAAATTTTTATTAGAATAGTCTTCTCCACATGCATTTACATACGCTTCATATCCATTTAACCAACTTCGAATCGTACTTCTTGCCCATGTAACATCTGCATTACTGCTATTATATTGTTGACTATCCAATGCTTTATCTGCTAAAAGAAAAACTTTATTTTCATTAGTATTCAAAACTCTCCATTTAATCTTATCATAACGAAAATAATGGTATTCTATATAAATATTCCAATGATAATTACAAATAACCTTTACATCATCTCTACTAATTCTTCGATATTTTTTACCATCTATAACTGTATCTCCGCTATCATCCCAATTAGTTTCATTTTTTAATTTTTCATAGGTAATTGGATCTACTTCATAATCTCCATTTTCCACCCATGAATTTCCATAAACTCCACTGGTTTTGGGCGTGTCTACAATCTCCGTTTGCGGATAACTTCCAAAATAAATACAATCCCAAGTTACTTTTTGTCCTGCATCCATAAAAGAATCTTGTACAATTCTTGGATTATTTAATGTCTCTGCAAATACATCCTTTTCTATTGTTTTTCTTATACTCTGTGGCATCATTGAAAAAATCATTACTGTTAAGAATCCTGCTGATAACCACTTTTTTATTATCAATTTTGTTTTTCTTGGTATTATCATCGAATTTCTCCCTTGCTCTTTTCTTTATTTTATCATTCTCCTTTTCTTCGAATGTGTCTATTTATTACACATTTATGTCTATTTATGCACAAAAAATCAGCTTCAAAATTTCTCCTGAAACTGATCCTTTATATCCTCTTATTCAACTCCTACTTCACCAAAAACCTCAAATATTCCGACATCTGATGACCCGCATACTCATTTGCATCTTTCTCTACTTCTTGTTGCCTATATTCTTCCTGTGAATCGGTATAATCTGTCTTATAATTCTTTATCTCCTTTTCATAAGTCTTGATATCCTCAAACATTTCCATATTCATATAATCTTTATATTTCTTATCCTTCTTCAACTTATCATAAAGCGATACCTGCATTACTTGATATCGATGTCTCATTTCATGACATAATGCACTCATAGAGGTTCTTGGATAATTATTTACATAGTCCAGATTAATCCTGATACAATCTTCTGTTTTTGAATATTGTGCAACGATTGTTGCTGTCTCACTATCACTGTCTTGAGTTTCTGAAAGGATCAACGATGGAACGGTGTCCATGCCTAATTTTACACATTGATTTTTTATAATATATTCGAGTCGCACTCGCTTCTCTAATAGCGTCAACTTCTTCCATTTTTTAACTTTCTGTGCAGAAAACAGGTCCTCTATGTATTCTTTATTTTGAGACATATCATACTCTTTCGAATTTAGATCAATCGTTTGTTTTTCTGTATCATCTTTTGTTTTTTCTGCTTTTTTTGAATAAAATTTAGAATATGAAATGCTTGCTATTGCTGCTACGATTATAAATAGTATAATTAGCTGTTTTTTATTTGCTTTCTTTACAAGTATGTTCTTATTCATATGTTATAATCCCTTATATTTTCTTTTGTTTTTCAGTTTTATTTTATCATTGATGCCTCTAAATATTTTGTCTTCTTATGTCTTATTCTTGTCTATTTATGCATCATTTTCATCCATACAAAAAAAGGCACAATCTCCAAGCTTCTTTTCTCAGAAATCATGCCTTTTAAACACTCTAAATCACATTATTTAATTTCATTTTAACTGCTGATGAATCGCTTCATACGTCTTCTTTAATTCTTCCGCATACTGTTTGATTTCTTCATCGTCTTCTGCTTCTTTCGCAATCTCTTCTACTTCTTCCATCTGCTTCACAATATCATTCTGAAACTGTTCCATTGTCTCCATTTGTTTTTCTAATGTTTCACAATATTCTTTCATGACTTTATTTTCATAGTTTAACTGTTCATTCTCCATCCGAATTCTTCGATCTTTTCTCCAACGGTAAAACCATGATGTAATATACAATAATCCTAGTGCCAAAATTATTTGAACTGCCACATACAGCCATGTAATAGATGATCTTTCCTGAACAGAATAAGTATACATTGTCCATACAAATCCAATAATACATATAATTCTAAACAAATTTTGAAATGGAATCTTACAAATCACAAAATTTCGTAAAAATCTTCTTACAATACACCGATCCATCAGATATCCAACACAAATAATTAAGAGAATTGCTACTATCGTATAAATTCCTAAATCTGCTTCAAAATTACGGCCAAAACTAAAATCTTTATTGGCAACTGAATATATAAAAATGTATATGGTACAACAATCGTAATTCCACAAAACGTATCGATTAACATCGTACCTATAATAATTTTTATATAATCTAATCCCGTGATCAATTTATATATTGCAAATATCACTACAATACAAAAAATGTTCAGCAATCCATATCTGTATGTATTTTCTATAACTCCTATATAACATAGATATAGCGTTATAACATTGTACAGACATGTCTTTGTAATTACTGTCATTGCGAGATATTTTTTATTTTTTTGTGGCACATGAAATGCGGTACTTCCAAATAGATAGCAGTAGATTGCCATAAATATTTCTATGATTATGCAGTGTAAAAGATAGTTCATGGTGTTTTTCCTTTTGTTCGTGTTCCTACATGTTATTATAAATTCTTTTTACTCTTAATTTAATCTTTGATAAATATCCTTCTCTGTATCTTCTGGATATTCTTTTACCATTTTATATATTGGCGAAATCACGATTTCATCTTCTACAAGATCATCGGCTATTTTTGTTATTGAATCTCCTTTTTTCATTTTCTTTTGAACTTGCATAATTAGTTTAAGGTTTTCTCCTTGTGTAATTCCACGCTCGATTCCTTGCTCAATTCCTTTGTTAATTGCATTATCTAATATTGTACACATTGTAACTTTTCCCTTCCCATCTTTCTTTACATCCAACTGCAGAAATCTTTCATCTTCTGCAAAAATCCTCATAAATTTTAACAATTTATTCCATACATCTTATTTATTTTTTAGTATACTATAGTTATTTCATGTTTTCAATACTATGTCTTTTCCTACATCCCATACACATCTAGATCAACCTTCCCATCAACAACCGCAACTCCATCTTCTTCCAGCAATTTTGCCTGTTTTCCTTCTCCTCCAAACGCAAATGCTCCTGCTAGTTCTCCTTTTGCATTGACGACTCGAAAACATGGTATATTCTCTGGATCTGGATTCTTATGCAGGGCATTTCCTACTGCTCGTGACATCTTGGGATTTCCTGCCATGGTTGCTACTTGTCCATAGGTTGCCACATGCCCTTTTGGAATTTGTTTGACTGCTTCGTAGATTCTTTTTGTCGGACTGTCCGTGATGATATCATAGCTTTCTTTGATCATTTTTTTAATGTCTTTTTCTGGAATGGTCCCATCTAAGATGATCGTATTCCAATATTTTTTATTCTGATGATATCCTGGGATTACGGCATCGTAAGCCTCTCTCCAGAATTCTCTCCATTCTGGATCTACTTTGATATTCAGATTGATATAACCATCTTTTTCATAGACCCATAAGAAAGCTTTTTTACTTCCTTTTACCCTTACTAATTCCCAATTGGGATCTTTGAATGGAGATTCTACATATGTGTGTGGAAAAGTCAGACCGTAAGTGATGGCTTGTTGTCTTGTTTTCATACAAATCTCTCCTTTTATTTCAGATTCTATCACATTTTTTTAGTTTATTCGAGAATCTTAAATCATCTTCTTAAAAGTGAAATAGGATCTAAAATATTTTACATTCTATTTTAGATCCTGTTTAATTAATTTGAGTTATTTTATCACTTTAATTTAATCTATGATAAATATCTTTCTCCGTATCTTCTGGATATTCTTTTACCATCTTATATATTGGTGAAATTACGATTTCATCTTCTACAAGATCATCGGCTATCTTTGCTATTGAATCTCCTTTTCTTGCTTTCTTTTGAACCAACATAATTAATTTTAATGTCTCTCCCTGTGTAATTCCCTGTGTAATTCCTTTTTCAATTCCTCTTCCTTCTACAGCATCTAAGATTGTACACATTGTAATCGCTCCCTTCTTATCTTTCTCTAAATTTAACTTCAAAAATCTTTCATCTTCAGCAAAAATCCTCATAAACTTCAACATCTCATCTACATGTTTAATTGGTTTATGATTTTCAATGGTTTTATAACCTTTCCTTCGCTTCACAAAATAATCTGCAATAATTTCAAAATCACTCTGAAACATCTTTATCTGTTCTTCCGTCAGATATGCTATCTCAAATACATTTAATTTATAATTATTTGCATATTTTTCTACATTGCCTTTCTTTGCAAATGTATCTCTAAGTTCTTTCGATGTATTCCAGCGCCCATTGCCGAAATATAATATAATTGTCACTACTTCACATAGTTCTTTCTTATCTTCATCCTCATTCAACTGTGACCGATAACTTGCTCCATCATATCCCATTACTCGGAATGACATTTGTTTATCTGTATTCGTCTGATTTTCTATCCCGAAGATCACTTTATGATCTTCCCCTTTTTTCCATACTTTCAGTATATCTCTTTCCTGCTCATGTAAGGTACTGTCTGCTGCTTTGTATTGTGATCTTACTTTTGTCTCTGATAGCTGCTTTGGACTTATTACCTGTTTTCCATCATAGATCAGCACGTTGATAATATCTGCAAATACATCTGGATAATCTTCTAGTAATTTCTCTACTTTATCTTTCTGTCTCATGCTTGCCTCCTTTGCTTGTAAACTAAAAAGGTCTGTATGCGTTTGAATCTGCAGATCTGCATTGTTGATTTTAATCTAGATTAATCGTATTTTTAGTTTACATTATTTTACAAATATTAGCAAGTATTTTCCAATTTATTCCACATATTTTATTTATTTTTAGTATACTATAGTTATTTCATGTTTTCAATACTCATTTTGTTTAATCAAACCTCATGTAATCCTACTATCTTCAATCCATCTTCTCTACATCTTTCCTCCACGATCAACCTATGTTAAACTAATTATATAACAATTATTCAACGACATATTACATAAACCAAAAGGAATCCTAACACATGACTTTAGAAGAAGAATACCGTCTATCCTGCTATGAGGAACTGACGACTCTTGGAAATCACAATCATATATATTTAGTTAAACACAAACTGTCTGGTGAGATTTTCATTAAGAAAGTTTTATCCAGATTTTCTTTGGATGTTTATAAACAGTTGAGGGACTTACAAATCCCCGGAATTCCAATCATCCATGACCTGATTCTTGAAAATGATTCCTTGATCCTGATCGAAGATTATATTCATGGACAAACTTTGGAACAGCTGCTTGCGGAACAGACAACACTGGTCTATTCGGATGCTCTTGCGATCATGCGTAAGCTTTGTGATGTGTTAAAATCACTTCATACTCTGACTCCACCGATCATTCATCGTGATCTGAAATTATCGAACATCATTTTGACCAGTGAAAATCTTGTCTATATCGTAGATTTCGATACTGCCAGATATTATGAATCTGGGCAGGAACAAGATACCGAATTGCTTGGAACGAAAGAATATGCCCCTCCAGAACAATATGGATTTGGGCAGTCCGATGCCCGATCTGATATTTATGCATTGGGGATTATTTTTAACCGCTTATTGACAGGAGAATATCCAAAACATCAATTGGCAGATGACAGATATCGTTCCGTCATTTCAAAATGTATTCGATGGAATCCTGAGGAACGTTTCCAGACGGTTGAGGAACTTAAGACAGCTTTACACGATAATATTTCCTCTGATATTGGAAAACCTGGATTTACGCTTTCTTCGATACATTCTGATATTCCAGGATTTCGTACTGGAAAGCTGTGGAAAATGATTTTGGCATTCTTCGGGTATCTCTCTTTTCTTTACTGTAGTATGACTTCAGATTTCACAAATGCCAAAAACGGACTTCCTCTAACTGGACTACAACTTTGGCATGAACGTTTTTTTGTATTTCTGATGTTGCTCAGCCTTATTTTTTATAATTTTAACTACAAAAATATCCGAACCAGATCTTTTCTGGGTCATTCTCTCCCTTTTGTACTTCGAATTGTTCTACAGTGTCTGATTTCTTTGGGGATTTTGGTCATTCTTATAATCTTTATGCTGCTGATCGAAGAAATCATATGGTAGGTTCTTTATCGCTCGCAGTAAAAATTTACGCTGTCAGCGAAACATTTCTATATGAATATTTGCTACTCTTATTATTGTTCATATAGAAGGGAGGAATTAAATATGAAAACTTGGAAATTAGTTTCTGGAATCATCTCAATTGTACTTTTTGCTTTTGTTATGTTTCAGTCTTGTGCTGCTGGAATTTCAAATTCTTTAGCAGAAAATGGGGAAAGTGGCGGTTCTGCCGGATTGATCGTTGCGATCATTTTATTGGCTGGTGGAATTGTTTCTATTGCTACAAGAAATGGTTCAAAGGGCGGTAATATCGCACTAATTGTTTTATTTGCACTTGGTGCACTTTGCGGATTTACTATGGCAGGAAGTTATGCAGATTTAAATGTATGGGCTGCCTGGTGTCTGATCTGTGCGGTATTTGCAGCAGTTTCCTTAAAGAAGGGGCAATGATCGTTTATTATAAGCACAAAGAGAGAAAGGATATTTACATATGCAGGATCAATTAACTGATCATTTAGATCAACAATTAAAATCTACTTCTTTGGAGAATTTTTCGAATTATCTTAAGAATCTTCAGCAGTTACCAAGCCTGCAGGATTTTTTCTCTGTTTATATTGCAAAGCATGACCTGAAAATTTCGCAGATCATCAAAAACAGTGGGATATCACAAAGCTATGCCCATGAAATCTTAAATGGAACGAAACCTCATCCTTCCAGAGATTATCTGCTGGCTTTGTGTCTTGGGGCTCATATGGATCTAAAAACCACGCAACATGCTCTGCGAATCGCACAACTCGGTGAACTTTATGCAAAAGTTCCAAGAGATGCAGCGATCATGATGCATATCAATAATGAAAAATGGAATCTCATTGATATTAATATCTTTCTGGAAGAACATGGTCTTAATGTGATTTCACTTTCAAAGAAAATTTCATAAATAATAGCAAAAAAATCAGCTGTAAAACTTTCTACAGCTGATCTTTTTTATATTTTCTTCGTTATATGATGTAAGTGTCAAAAGTATAAATTGCGTTTGTGCTTGCACAAATAAGCAATTTATACTTATTGACACTCTCATCATTATATGAAATTATCTTTTTTCAACACCTAAAGTAACTTTCTCACCATTGATGTTCCATTCTTTTTCATATCCGGCAACTTCTCCGGCTTTCACTTCATCTGCTAAAACATCTCCAGCAATCGCTGCTTCGTTTCTTCCGATGATGTCTGCGGCTTTGTCTGATCCTTTGTAAGAGAATGTGATATGATCTGTTACTTCGAATCCTGCTTCTTTTCTCATAGACTGGATCTTGCTGACTACTTCACGGACGAATCCTTCTTCTAACAGTTCTTCGGATAAGTTTGTATCAAGTACAACTGTCACTCCGTTGTCTGCTTCTGTTACGAATCCTTCCTGTTTTACCATTTCGATCAACAGATCTTCTTCTGCTAATTCTACTGGTGTTCCATCAACTTCAAATGTTAATACTCCCTTAGAGTCTAACTGAGCTTTCGCTTCATTTCCATCAACTGCTGCTAAGTAGTTTCTGATTCCTCCAACTAATTTGCCGTATTTTGGTCCTACAGTCTTTAACTGTGGTTTGAAGTTGTATGTTGTGAAGTTTGATACGTCATCTGTAAATGTGATATTCTTCACATTTAACTCGTCTAAGATGATCGCTTCGTCATAATCTGGCAGAGATGCTTCTGCTTTTACATACATCTGTCCGATTGGCTGACGGTTCTTGATCGCTGCTCCATTACGGCATGCACGTCCTAATACGACGATCTTTAAGACGAGATCCATATCTGCTTCTAATTTCTCATCTACCTGTTCTGCATTGTATACAGGGAAATCACATAAGTGGATACTTTCTTTTGCAGATGCATCAACACTTCTTACGATGTTCTGGTAAATCTCTTCTGTCATGAATGGGATCATTGGGGCTGCTGCTTTACATACAGTAACTAATGCTGTGTATAAAGTCATATATGCATTTACCTTATCCTGTTCCATTCCTTTTGCCCAGAAACGGTCACGGCAACGTCTTACATACCAGTTACTCATATCATCTACAAATTCCTGTAATGCTCTTGCAGCTTCTGGGATTCTGTAGTTTCCTAAGTTATCATCCACAGATTTGACCATTGTGTTCATCTTAGATAACAGCCATTTATCCATTACAGATAACTTGTCATATTCTAACGCATGTTTTGTTGGATCAAACTGGTCGATCTCAGCGTATAATGTGTAGAATGCATAAGTATTCCATAATGTTCCCATGAATTTACGCTGTCCTTCTGTAACGGCTTTTGCATGGAAACGGTTTGGCAGCCATGGAGCACTATTTGTATAGAAATACCAACGGATCGCATCTGCTCCATGCTCTTCTAATGCATCGAATGGATCAACTGCATTTCCTTTGGACTTACTCATCTTCTGTCCGTTTTCATCCTGAACGTGTCCTAATACAACAACGTTTTTATATGGTGCTTTATTAAATAATAAAGTTGAAATTGCCATTAAGGAGTAGAACCATCCACGAGTCTGGTCTACAGCTTCTGAGATAAAGTTTGCTGGGAAGTTATCTTCGAAGATTTCTTTATTCTCAAATGGGTAATGCCACTGTGCGAAAGGCATAGATCCTGAATCGAACCAGCAGTCGATTACTTCTTCTACACGATGCATTGGTTTTCCACAATGTGGACACTTAATTGTTACCTGGTCGATATATGGACGGTGAAGTTCAATATCGTCTGGACAGTTATCAGACATACTCTTTAATTCTTCGATAGAACCGATTGAATGCTGATGTCCACATTCACATTCCCAGATATTTAATGGAGTTCCCCAATAACGGTTTCTTGAGATTCCCCAATCCTGTACGTTCTCTAACCAGTCTCCAAAACGTCCTTTACCGATGCTCTTTGGTACCCAGTTAACTGTATTGTTATTTGCGATCAGCTGATCTTTTACGTCTGTCATCTTGATGAACCAAGATTCTCTTGCATAGTAGATCAGTGGTGTATCACAACGCCAGCAATGTGGATAGCTATGCTCGAATTTAGGTGCATCGTATAATAATCCACGAGCATCTAAGTCTTTTAATACTTCTGGATCTGCTTTCTTAACGAATAATCCGGCAAATGGTGTTTCTTCTGACATATTACCGCGTTCGTCTACTAACTGTACAAAAGGCATCTCATATTTGCGTCCGACTTTCGCATCGTCTTCACCAAATGCTGGTGCGATATGAACGATACCTGTACCATCTGTTAATGTTACATATCCATCACATGTTACATAGAATGCTTTCTTGTGCTGTTTCTCTGCAACTTTTGCTGCACAGTCATATAATGGTTCGTATTCTTTGTATTCTAAGTCTTTTCCTTTGTATGTTTCTAAGACTTCATATGCAGGTGTTCCTGCTTCTTCGTCTGCTAATCTTCCAAGAACTGTATCAAGCAGTGCTTCTGCCATATAGTATACATATCCATCTGCGGCTTTTACTTTTGCGTATGTTTCTTCTGGGTTTACGCAAAGACCGATATTAGATGGAAGTGTCCATGGTGTTGTTGTCCATGCAAGGAAATATGCATCTTCATCTACTAATTTAAAGCGAACGATCGCTGAACGTTCTTTGACATCTTTGTATCCCTGTGCCACTTCCTGTGCGGATAATGGTGTTCCGCAACGTGGGCAGTAAGGTACGATCTTAAATCCTTTGTAAAGTAATCCTTTATCCCAGATCTGTTTTAATGCCCACCATACAGATTCGATAAAGTTATTATCGTATGTGATGTATGGGTTCTCCATATCAGCCCAGAAACCTACTGTATCTGAGAAGTCTTCCCACATACCTTTGTATTTCCAAACGCTTTCTTTACATTTCTTGATGAATGGTTCCATACCGTATTCTTCGATCTGTTCTTTTCCATCAAGACCTAACATCTTTTCAACTTCAAGTTCGACTGGAAGTCCGTGTGTATCCCATCCAGCTTTACGAATGATCTTATGACCTTTCATTGTCTGGTAACGAGGAATCATATCTTTGATAACACGAGTTAAAACGTGTCCGATATGTGGTTTACCATTAGCTGTTGGTGGTCCGTCATAGAATGTATATGTCGGATCGTCTTTTCTTTCTTCGATACTCTTTTCAAAAATTTCGTTTTCTTTCCAGAACTTTACGGTCTCTTTCTCGCGATCAACAAAGTTCATGTCAGATGATACTTTCTTGTACATCTTCATCTCTCCTTTTACTTCTTAGAAAATCTAATGAAATAGGAAATAAAAAAGGTGCCGTCCTAAAAATAGGACAACACCGTTGCTTCTAAACCACCTATTTCACATACTATCATATGTTATCCCGTTAACGGAGGATACCGGCACAGCTTACTATCTTCAGCCTGCAGCTTGGGAGTGATCTTCCTTCTTATCTTACTAACACCCGGCTTCCACCGCCCCGGACTCGCTCATGCGTTCATGATAGAAGTACTGTCTCCTTCTTCGCTTTTATCATACTAAGTTATCTTAACACTTGAATTGGCGGTTCGTCAATATTGAATTGTATGTTTTCGCATTTCTTTTTGTTTATTTTGTATGGAATACTTCGTAATAATGTTTCAGGCAATCTTTAAATCCATCTTTTGCAAGTGTTACACTATCATAGTAACTTCTTTCGGCATATCCATCTTTTGTATTATCTCTTGCTGCATTTAATAAGTCTGTACAGATATTTACTTTCGCAATTCCAAGTTCTACTGCTTTGGATAAATTTTCATCTCCAGAACCAGATCCTCCATGAAGTACTAGTGGAATAGAAACCTCGGTTGCAATTTCTTGTAATCTTTCAAAATTCAGATGTGGAATTCCTTTGTATTCTCCATGAGCTGTTCCAATAGATACTGCAAGGGAATCAACTCCTGTCTGTTCTACAAATTTCTTTGCTTCTTCTGGTGTTGTTAACATTGTATTTCCTTCAACATGATAGCTGTCTCCTTCTCCTACGTGTCCGATTTCAGCTTCTACCGTAACATTTCTTTCATGTGCATATGCTACAATTTCTTTTGTCTTTGCCACATTTTCTTCAAATGGAAGGCTTGATCCATCAATCATAACAGAGGTAAATCCGACATCAATAGCTTTCTTAACCAACTCGATCGTAAATCCATGATCATAATGAAGCGCGATATCTTGGTTACTTTTTTCTGCGTAATATTTTACGATCGCTGCTGCTTCTTCAATACCTAATGTCGGTGTATGTACCTCCGCCAGACACACCATCAATGGGTGTTTTGTTTCTTCTGCCGCCTCGATCACTCCTTTGATATTCTCAAGGTTTACAATGTTGGCTGCTGGGACTGCGTAATGTCCTATTTTGGCTTCTTCTAACATCTTTTTACTGTTTACTAACATCTGTTTCATCCTCCCGAAAATTCATTCTAAAATTTTACTTTATAAGTTTCACTTGTATCATTTTTAAAAATTAGCTAACAGATAATCTTCTGCTTCTTTGGACCATAATCCATTATGTTCTTTTGTAATCTTAGCTAATTCTTTAAATCTAGCATCTGTTTTTCCTTTTTCTTCAAAATCTTCAATTGCTGTTAGTTCAAGATTCTTTCCAAGATACATCAGTTTCTTTCCTCCTGGAATCTTTGGAAGATTCAATATCGTATCGATCTGTGCATCAATTCCCCCGATATGCGTGATCATAACAGCTGGATCTAATCTTCCTTCTCCTGCAAGTTTTAAACATTCTTTCATATCATCGGTATTCCCACCGCTTGATCCTACCAGATGGTGCATCTTATAATGTACGTCAAAGAAATTAAACATCGCAGATAATTTTGGATCCACTGGTCCTGCGAAGAAGTTTAAGCATCCGTCAAATCCTAAAATCTCATCTGCCATCTCGATCACTGGTCTGACTGGTGCATATACAGATACATCATCAAATCCTGTTCCACCAGTTAAATCTCTTAATGTCTTCACTGGGTCATCGACTTTCGCAGTATTGACAAAATGGATTTCAACACCTCGTTCTTTGGCATATTCTTCTGTAAATAATTCACTAGCTCTTTTTAATCTTACTTCATCAATGTCTGTGATCACCAGTAAAGAAGGTTTACGATCACAATTTAACATATAACTGATCGCTCCTAATCCCATTGGACCGCAGCTTGCAAGAAGTGCACTCTTTCCACCTTCTACAATTCCCATCTTATGTTCATAAACACCACGTTCACTGTGGTACATAGAATGGAATGCTCCAATGATACAGCTCATAGGCTCCGCCAGTGATGCCTCAAAAAATGCACTGTTTTCATCAAAAGGTAATAAGCAGTCTTTTTCCATTACAATTGGCGGAACTTTGATAAAGGTTGCTGCTCCTCCGCAGTATTCATAAGAATATCCGATGGCTGCCATAGAACCTTTGATATTGATCGCTGGCTGCATGGTATATTTTGTTCCAACTTGATATTTATCTTTCCACTTCGCCCCAACTTCACGAATGATTCCTGCAAATTCATGTCCTACGATGATCGGATGTTCGCTGATATCATCGTTGACTCTCTGATGTTTTGCTCCCTGAATAGATTCTTTGTAAGTAGACATGCAGACACTGTCAGTGATCAGTTCCATTAAGATCTCATCGTCTTTCAGTTCTCCCATATCAAATTCTTCTAATCTTAAATCTGATTCCCCATAAAGTCTGACTGCTCTTGTCTTCATAGCTTATCCCTTTTCCTTTCTGTTTATGTTGCGTGGTCATATGACCATGTACATTGTCATTTGATATTTTTTATTATAGATTCAACGTTTTTATTTGTCAATACAATTTTTTATTTTTCCATCACACAAAAAGTGCTGATTTACAAGATTTTTACAATAAAAAAGAAGCTGATATGCTTACTTTTATTTGCATATCAACTTCATATTCTTATCTCTATATTATTTTAATAATAACTCTGCCGTCGGCACATCTGTTACCAACACATTCACTAATCCACCTGCGATCGCACCTTTGATTGCTTCGATCTTATCTTTTCCATAAGACATTCCGACTCTGACTGGTATCTTTGCGATCTTATCCAATGAAATTCCAACCATTTTTCTTTTCAGATACTCATCAACCGTCTGGCCATTCTTGTCATAAATCCTTCCAACGATTTCTCCAACGGCACCTTTTCTCACTAGTTCCTTGTATTCTTCCTTTGTCCGTATTTCTGCCTTGATAATCGAAGAATCGTCCTGCATCGATCCGATTCCGATCAATGCAATGTCCGCTGTCTCTGCCATATGAAGAACTTTGGCGATTTCATCAATACTTTCGATCAACTCTTTTTCTTTTGTACCTTCCACATACATTGGTGCAGACAAGTTATAACTTGCACAGTGTAATAAATTTCCGACTTTCGTTGCAAGTGTATTGGAATATGTTGTTGTATTCCATGAATCTGACTGTATCGCTCCCGGTGTTCCAAGAAATGGAACAACTTTTACATTCTGAAATGAAAGAGATCTAAGACGTTCATCTTTCGCCAACTGCTCCACAAATTCATGCATGGCTCTTCCCCATGTCATTCCAAATACCATGTTTTTTTTCAAAACTCTTAGAATATAGTCTACCGCTTGAAACGCTACTTCTTGATCCGATGACTGTTCATATGCCGGAACAGCGATCAATGCTTCTGTCAATCCATATTTTTCTTCTAATTTCCGTTCCAATGCAAGATCACTTTGTTCAGGATATTGAATCCTGATCTGAACATACCCTTCATTTCTCGCCTGGATCAATGCTCTGGAAATACTGGTTCTTGATGTATGTAATTTTTTCGCAATCTCTTGTTGCGATAATCCATCACGGTAATAAAGTTCTGCTGCTTTTATTAAAAAACGATCACTTTTCATCTGGCTTCCTCCGTCGTGAATACGCCACATTTCATATGTGACTTTCTATATTTATATTATCTGGTTTTTTATTTATTTTCAATGCACATTTTTATATTTTCTTAATCTGTTTTATCGGATATTTTGATTGTATAAAAAAGTGTCTTCGACACTTCAACTCCCCTGCCCCTCATTCTTGAGGGGTGGGTTTCTTTTTTTGTCTTTTTCCTTCATAATAGAATCATGAATATCCTACAAGAGATCTTTACAGATCATTATGAAGAAATCAAATATACTCTTCATCCCAGACCTGCTGAGATGGAAAATATCGATAAGATGATCAACTGTGGTGATCCTTCTTATGGTGGTGCCATGTATGGCTGTATCCACTGCGGAAATCTCAAGTTTGTTCCTTTCCGTTGTCACAGCCGTTTCTGCCCTACCTGCGGTAATAAATATTCCATGGATCGCACTACCTCTATGTCCTTTAAGCTCGTTAATGTCAGACACCGTCATTGCGTTTTTACCATTGATGCGTCCCTCCGTGATTTTTTCCTGCAGGATCGCTCTCTCCTTAACTGTCTCTTTCATTCCGTCTCCAGTGTTGTCCTTCGCTTATTCTCTAAAATGAACAAACACAAAAACTTTACCCCTGGTTTTATCATGGTCCTGCATACTTTCGGCAGGGATCTTAAATGGAATCCTCATATCCATTGTCTCATCTCTGAAGGCGGTTACAGTGATGATGCTTTCTGGCGTAATGTCTCTCATTTCAACTATACTTTCCTTCGCAATGCTTTCCGTACTGCTCTCCTCAAGGAAATGTTGCTCCGCATCGGTCCTTCTTTTAAAAAAGTTTCTGCCCGTTGTTATCTGGAACATGAACACGGCTTCTATGTTTATGCCAAACCCAACCGTTGTGACCCTAAGACTGTTACCAAATATATTGGCCGGTATCTTGGTCGCCCTGTCATTGCCACTTCCAGGGTCGATTCTTATACCGGTGATCTTGTCTCTTTCCATTACAATCGTCACGAAGATGATCAATACGTTCAAGAAACCATTCCTGTCATGGATTTTATCAAACGCCTTATCCGGCACATCCCTGAAAAACATTTCAAGATGATCCGTTATGGCGGCCTTTATGCCAGACATCGTTCCATTGATAAAAAACTCCATCTCGCTATTTCGAAAGAAAAACGGCATACTTTCCGTTGTTTTAACCGGTGGCGTACTGCGATCCTTTCTTCTTTTGGCTATGATCCTCTGATCTGTCCTCATTGTAAACAACAGATGGTGATCCTGGAAATATATCATAACCATCGCCGCGTACCTCTTGAAGAATTATACGAGAAAGCAATGTCCCGCTCCCGTGGAAAGCGTTCTTCTGCATGACCACTTCTTTTTATGCTATAATCCTCATATAAAGGAGGAACCCTACCATGAAAAAGAATATCAAAGAGCTACGCGAAAAATATATTTCAAATCCCCCAGAAGGTATGACATCCGAGGACATTCGCCATATGAGCGAGGATGACCTGCTGGATATGGATTGTTTTCTAAATGAAGATGTGTTTGGTGATGATTTTGGTGAAGAAGGTTTTTATATTTTCTAAAACCATGATCATCTGTTTGCTCTGCCCACTTTTATGTGGGCTATTTTTCTTTTGGAAAGGAGCCAAAGGCGAACTTTCCTATAAAGCGAAAACAAAGATCATGATCTTATCTTTTTATCAGATTTTACGCTTTCTTAACGTTTTATTTACTAAATTTTATAATTTTTGTATATAATTATATGTTAAAATAGTAGTTAACTAATGTTAGATGGTTTAAATACAAATATAAAACCAGAAGGGAGATAAATTCATGTTAAGAATTGGAATTTTAACCAGTGGCGGCGACTGTCAGGCATTGAATGCTGCCATGCGTGGTGTAATAAAAGGTTTAAGTGTAAAGAGAAATGATCTGGAGATCTATGGTTTCCGCGATGGATATAAAGGTCTGATCTACGATATTGCTGACCGTATGACACCAGATGATTTTTCTGGAATTTTAAACCGTGGAGGTACAATTCTTGGAACTTCCAGACAGCCATTCAAAAAGATGCGCATCCCTGATGAAAACGGTCTTGATAAAGTCGAGGCAATGAAAAATAATTATCGTAAATATAAATTAGACTGTCTTGTAGTTCTTGGCGGTAACGGAACTCACAAAACTGCAAATATGCTTCGTGAAGAAGGTTTAAATGTTGTAACACTTCCAAAGACAATTGACAATGATCTTTGGGGAACTGAAATGACATTCGGATTCCAGAGTGCTGTTGATATTGCAACTGATACGATCGACCGAATCCATACAACAGCTTCTTCTCACAGCCGTGTATTTATCATCGAGGTTATGGGGCATAAAGTCGGACATGTTACCCTGCAATCAGGAATTGCTGGTGGAGCTGACGTAATCCTGCTGCCTGAAATTCCTTATGATATTGATAAAGTAGCCGAAGTTGTAGAAAACCGCTTTGCAGCTGGAAAGAAATTCTCGATTATCGCAGTTGCTGAAGGTGCTATTTCAAAAGAAGATGCGAAGTTAAAGAAGAAACAGTATAAGGCAAAACTTGCAGAAAGAAGATATCCTTCTGTTGCTTATGAGATTGCAGCTGCACTAGAAGAAAAAACAAATCGTGAGATCAGAGTCACCGTTCCAGGACATACACAGCGTGGTGGTGCTCCTTGTGCTTACGACCGTGTACTTGCTACAAGAGTTGGAGCATATGCCGCTGAATTGATCCTTAATAAAGAGTATGGCTATATGGTTGGTATCGTTGATGGAGATACAAAAAAGGTTCCATTATCTGAAGTTGCCGGAAAATTAAAATATGTTGATCCGAAGTGCCAGATGATTAAGGACGCTAAGACGATTGGAATAAGTTTTGGTGAGTAAATTGTAGTTTGATGACGGAAATTATTGGTGGAATATTCAAATAATTTACGTAATTCAAATCACTATACAGTGTGTATGTTGTATGGTATTGATTGATAATTTTTGTATTCGTTAACAGAAGTTTAGCTAAAATCTACAAGCACCGATTTGTAGGGTAGTTTGATGAACTGAAGTTATTGGTGGGGGGTGAATATTTTACTATATTAGCATTTATAATAAACATCTGTCTACCACTACAAAAATTGAAAAACAATAATGTTTAACATACATCCATCAGCCTGAATTTTCTTATTTTTATGATTGAAAGTCTTCAGGTATTTAGAGAAAAAATGAAAGATAGCATGTGA
>ERZ1673697.403-NODE-403-length-68937-cov-14.280697_pt1 | contig 68937 bp, 70 predicted proteins | sample MGYA00580227_ERZ1673697 | MGnify/ENA primary metagenome ERZ1673697 (study PRJEB41218, sample SAMN15661759) | gut metagenome | host: Homo sapiens | place: Canada: London | collected 2015-08-20/2019-03-30 | study: EMG produced TPA metagenomics assembly of... | reverse complement strand
TTATGCAAATTAACAGTGTAGATTTAACATACCCACAGGGTTTTCGGACTGACCCGTTTTTCAACTTCGTACATCCCGACGATAAGCATCTGGTGTCATTTGACGGCTTTCAGCAGAAGCTGGAAGGCTTTGAAGAAGCAACCCTCCTGCGCATCAGGTGCGTAGGCGCGCATGGCGAAATAGTCTGGCTGGAGGACCGCCTCTTATCCGTGGAGACGGATGGCGACGGAAAGCCGGAACGCTTGTTGTGCTATACCGTAAACGTCACCGAGCAATGCGAGAGGGAAGCCCACATCTTGCGCATAGAAGAGCGGAACCGGAAAATTATCGAGGCATTGCCCGAATTCATATTCATCCTTGACGACAATTTCTTCATAACCGATGTGCTGATGTCTTCCGATACGGTTTTGCTTCATCCGGTGAACCAGTTGAAGGGAGCCGACGGGCGTTCCATTTACTCTCCCGAAGTCAGCGATTTGTTTTTGCGCAACATCCACCAATGCCTTGAAGACGGCCAGTTGAAGGAAATTGAGTATCCGCTGGACGTGGATAATTGCGAAAGGCATTACTTCCAGGCACGCATATCCCCGTTTGAAGGCAACAAGGTGATGGCTCTGATACACGACATCGGCGACCGGGTTCAGCGTTCCAATGAATTGATTGAAGCGAAGCAACGGGCAGAAGAGGCCGACCGGATGAAGTCGGTATTCCTGGCAAACATGAGCCACGAAATCCGTACCCCGTTGAATGCCATTGTTGGTTTTTCGGAAATCATTGCCCTGACGGAAGATGAAAAGGAGAAAGCGGAGTATCTGAATATCATTCAGAAGAATAGCAACCTGTTGTTGCAACTCATCAACGACATCCTCGACCTCTCTCGCATCGAGTCCGGAAAGTCGGAAATGAACATCCAGTTGACCGAGATGACAGGACTGATTGACGAGGTGGAGAAGGTGCACCGCTTGAAGATGAAAACGGGTATCCGCTTTGAGGTGGTGCGTCCGGATGAGGAAATCTGGATTATGGTGGACCGGAACAGGATTACGCAAGTGTTGTTTAATTTCCTTTCCAATGCCATTAAAAACACGTGCGAGGGTTCCATTACGTTGGGCTTGGCGATGGAAGGGGAGTGGTTGAAGGTGTATGTGACCGACACCGGGTGCGGAATACCCCGCGAGAAATTGCCTTTGATTTTTAACCGTTTTGAGAAGTTGAATGATTTTGTTCAGGGAACGGGATTGGGACTTCCCATTTGCCAGAGCATCGTTGAAAGGTTGGGCGGAAAGATTTCCGTAGAGTCTGAGGTGGGAGTGGGTAGCACGTTTGTGATGACACTTCCTTATCAGCAATCCTTATTCGCCTCGGATGCCGGAGCCGTTGGGGCTAACGTGACCGACATGGGACATAGGGTGGATGGCAGGAAGAAAATCCTGATAGCCGAAGATACGGAGTCGAACTTCATGCAGATAAATATCTTGTTGAAAAAAGATTATACCATTTCGTGGGTTACAAATGGGGAGGAAGCCGTCAATAGTTTCTTGCGCGAACGTCCCGACCTGATATTGATGGATATCCGAATGCCGGTGATGAACGGTATTCAGGCCACGGAGAAGATACGTGCCATTACGCTCGATTTGCCAATTGTGGCCGTGACGGCTAATGCGTTCCTGATTGAGCAACAACAGGCGTTGGCCGCCGGATGCAATGATATTATTGCGAAACCTTATACTTACGAGAAGTTGAAGGAGACTATCATCAAGTATATTTAGATTTATCGTATAAACGAAAGAAGAGGTTGCGTGATTTTTTTTACGCAACCTCTTCTTTACATTATGCGGATGTTTCTATCAGATTCTATCCAGTACCGTTTTTATAAGTACATCAATGGTATTCTTATAACCTGTATTAGCCTCTTTTATCAAGCGGTTGGCAATCACCATGCATACCGTGGTCGCTTTGTGTCCCATCAGGCGGCTCAAACCCGCCAGTGCGGAGCTTTCCATCTCGAAATTGGTGATACGATAACCGTTATACTCGAAGTTCTCGATTTTCTCATTCTGTTTCGGGTCGGCCAGCGGAATGCGCAACTCGCGCCCTTGCGGACCAAAGAAACCACCGGCGGCAATGGTTACGCCACGCACCATGTCATCGGCGGCAATGCGTTCAATCAATTCGGCATTGGCGTCAATCACGTAAGGAGCGGGGGCGCACATGTTTCCCGACCATCCCATGTGGTTGAGGAAGGCGCGTTCAAATTGCAAGTCGCACACTTCATTGCGTCCCGAATAGAAGTTCAGCAAGCCATCAAAACCGATGGACTTTTGCGAGCAGATAAATGTACCTACAGGGGTATTGGGTTGAAGACCGCCACAAGTGCCGATACGCACCAGTTCCAGTTGGCGGAGTTGGGGCTTCTCTTCCCGCGTGTTGAAATCAATGTTTGCCAGAGCGTCCAACTCATTCATCACGATGTCGATGTTATCGCAACCGATGCCCGTGGAAACCACCGTGATTCGCTTGCCTTTATAGGTACCGGTAATGGTCTTGAACTCGCGGCTTTCTACTTCACACTCTTTATTCTCAAGGTGCGAGCCTACTAATGCCACCCGTCCCGGGTCGCCCACCAAGATTACTTTGTCTGCCAGCCATTCCGGCTTTACGTGTAGGTGGAATACGGAACCGTCATCATTGATGATGAGTTCGGAAGATGCAAAATACTTTTTCATATGCTGGATTTTATGGGTTAATATGTTCGTAAAAAAGAAAACGCCGGAACGGGATTACTGTTCACCGGTTCCGACGTTTTTTCGGGAATAATATTTTTACCGGATTATTTACTCAATGGCTGGTTTGAGTTATTACCTGTAGGTTTGGCTATGTTTTCGCGCATGGAAGTATCGGCTTCGATGTTCTTCATCCGATAATAATCCATGATACCCAAATTACCGCTACGGAATGCTTCTGCCATAGCCTTAGGCACTTCTGCTTCTGCCTCAATCACTTTTGCACGGGCTTCCTGAGCTTTCGCCTTCATTTCCTGCTCGCTGGCCACGGCCATTGCGCGACGTTCCTCAGCCTTGGCTTGGGCAATGTTCTTATCCGCATTTGCCTGGTCAATCTGCAATGCCGCACCGATGTTCTTACCTATGTCGATATCAGCAATATCAATGGACAAGATTTCGAATGCCGTACCGGCATCCAACCCTTTGCGGAGCACCAATTTAGAGATTGAATCCGGATTTTCCAATACCGACTTGTGGTTTTCGGACGAACCGATGGAAGATACGATACCTTCGCCCACACGTGCCAGAATAGTGTCTTCACCGGCACCACCCACCAATTGGCGGATATTGGCGCGCACCGTCACACGAGCCTTTGCTATCAACTGGATACCATCCTTAGCCACGGCCGTCACGGGAGGAGTGTCAATCACCTTCGGGTTTACCGACATCTGAACCGCTTCGAACACGTCACGTCCGGCAAGGTCGATGGCGGTGGCCATCTGGAAGGACAATTCGATGTTCGCTTTGGAGGCGGAAACCAATGCATGAACCACTCTTTCCACGTGTCCGCCGGCAAGGTAGTGAGCCTCCAGCTCGTCGCGGGTGATGTTGCTCAGTCCGGCTTTGTGCGCTTCAATCATGCCCGGCACAATGATGTAGGGGGGCACGTTACGGATACGCATTAGAAACAATTGCACCAATGAAATCCTGACTCCCGAAACTTTGGCGGACAACCATAGGAAGAAAGGAACATAGTGGAAGAACAGTACGATGAAGATAATGCCTCCTATCACAAGAAAGGCAGTTAAGTACATAGAGTCTACGTTCATGATTTATACGATATTTAAGTGTGAATACTAATCTTTTATCTTTTCTACCATAATCACACCGTCTGTGATGCGGCTTACGATGATAGGGGTCTTTTCGTTCAGAAAACCGTCCATGGATTTCACTTCCACAATGTTGCCGTTAAATTCAGCGTTTCCAATCAATGCCAGACGTGTGAAAGCTACTCCCGTGTCACCGACTTTCACTTGGTCTTCGGCCGTACGGTCTACTTTGGATGTGATGTTCTTTTTTAGCGCAATCTTGTCCAGCGTTTTGGAGCGCATGAACAGGACCAGCGAACCTATGCAGGCTATTGCTGATATGCTGAGCGTGATGAACCCGCCTGTGGTGCCCAGATAGGTGAAAGCGTAGTAGTTGGCAAAGATGATGCAACCACCTGCCAGGAATCCGGCTACGCTGATGCCCGGGATGACGAACAGTTCTACCAGGAACAGGACGACCGCCGCAATGATGAGTACGATGATGATGAGTATGTCCATAATTATTAGGGTTTTAAAGTTTGTTTTTCGGTGTTGCGCACTTTGATGGCGGCGCGTTCCACTTCGTCCGACAATTGTCGCATCTGCTTTTCCAGATCAAGTATGGCAGGGGCCAGCTTGGCTTTATCGCTTTCATTGGCTCGGGAGTACAACGTGCGTTGCTCTTCCAGTTTATTCAGTTGTTGCCTGTAACTTTTTTCCAGTTGGCGGTATTTGCTGAATAGATTCTTGGCTTGAGGTGATTTGAAATCACTCCATTGATAATACGTGGTATGGTCGTCAATGACAAATTCGAAGTCGTGTGCCCGTTCGGCTTGTGGCTTTTCATTTATTGCGGCTTGTAGGCGGCGTTTCGCATCGGATACGACATTTTGATCTACCCAAGAATCCTTCAGTGAATGAATTTGGGCAAGTCGGACGGCCTTTTTCTTGTCCATTCCTTCGTAATTGTACACTCGTTTGGAAGAGTTGGGGATGAATACATAGATGCAGACTTTGCCTTCCGGTTGATAACGGTCGGAAGCAAACCATCCGAGGTTGTTGAATTCGTCAATAACGAACATATAGTCGTTGTAGGGGGAGTTGAACGGCATTCCTACGTTTTCCGGGGTCAGATAGGTATTGGTATTCGTATTGTAGCGGGTAACGAATATGTCGTATCCTCCGATTGAGTTTTCGCCATCGGTCGCATAATAGATGGTTGCGCCGTCGGTCAGCACATACGGGTAATTGGCATTGATGGAATCGTTGATGCTGCTGGGTAGCAAACTACCTTTTCCCCATTCGCCTTGCATCTTGTTGCGGGAAAGGATGCTAAGTTTACCGTCGGATTGACGTTCACCGTAATAAATCTTGGTGCCAAGTTCTGTTTCATATACGGTGGCTTCCATTTCTTCCTTATTTTGGAAAAAGTCGTTATATGTGAATAGTTTACCTGACTCGGGACTAATCTTATAAGCTTCCAGAAAACGTTCTTTGTCTACTACGGTACTATCAATAATACAAACTTCTTCGATACCTTTCAGCATGCGGAAATTTGCTTTACTTTTTTCCAGAAGTTTTTCAGCTTCTGCGGTCGGTCTTTTTCTTTTGCTCAGGTCACTGATATACTCCTCATAGCATTTGATGGCATCTTCGAAGCGGTATAAGTCATTATAGGTGCGCGCCAGATATAACTGGCCGCTCGGAATACGTTTTTTTACGGCCGTCTCCAGATATTTTACGGCCACATCAGGCTCTCTTGTTTCCAGGCAACACACACCATACCACAAGTTATAGTTTCCGTTTGCAGGTTGTGTTTTGACGAATTTCTTGAAAACGGGTTTGGCTTTCTCATATTGCCCTTTTTTGTAGAAGGCTTTTGCTTGTTCTAATGTCTGTGCTGATGCACCGGCTAATACAAGGCAAAATAGAAGGAATGAAATATATCTCTTTTTCATGCTAGTTATCCAACTTACAAATTCTAATGTTCAAAAATACAAATTAATCGGGAATAATGCTGAATTCCGTTATTCAATTTTGTTAATTCTTCCTTAAATCGTTCTTTTCTCTTACTTTTGCACCGCAAAAAGCTACGAGTAACAAGGAGTACAAGCAACAAAAGCTAAAATCATCATGGCGCAATTTACCGAAGAAGAGAAAACCATTCGCCGCATTGAAAAGCGGTTTAGCAAAGGACTGGTGGAATATGGTCTGATAGAGGACGGTGACAAGATTCTTATCGGACTTTCCGGCGGCAAAGATTCTTTGGCGTTGGTAGAGTTGTTGGCGAGACGTGCTCGCATCTATAAGCCCGGTTTTTCGGTAGTTGCCGTGCATGTGGTTATGAAGAATATCCCTTATCAGAGTGATTTGGCATATCTGCGTGAATATGTAGAGTCGTGGGGGGTACCTTTTGTGTTGTATGAGACGGAATTCGATGCAAGTACAGATACCCGTAAGTCTCCTTGTTTCCTCTGTTCATGGAATCGGCGGAAGGCATTATTCACGGTAGCCAAAGAACAAGGATGCAATAAAATAGCATTAGGGCATCACATGGATGATATATTGGAGACTTTATTGATGAATATCACTTTTCAAGGAGCATTCAGCTCCATGCCTCCCCGCTTGGTTATGAAGAAATTTGATATGACGATTATCCGTCCGATGTGTCTGGTGCATGAGGCTGATTTAGTGGAACTGGCGCAAATCAGGGGATATCGCAAACAAGTGAAGAATTGCCCGTATGAAGCGCAATCTCATCGTAGCGACATGAAAGAGGTTTTGCATCAATTGGAAGAGATGAACCCGGAAGCCCGTTATAGTCTTTGGGGGAGTATGACTAATGTTCAGGAAGAACTTTTGCCTAAGAAAATGATGATTTAGCGGGCATCGGCCCGCTAAATCATCATTTATAGAACACAAAATACACCGCCAGCACCAAGCAAACAAATGCCGCAAAGTGGTTCCAATGCAAGCTTTCACCTTTAAAAAGGATAGTAGTAAAAACGGTGAAAATGATAAGCGTAATCACCTCCTGAATAATCTTTAGTTGTATCAGTGAGAAAGGTCCGCCATTACCAATAAAACCAATGCGATTGGCGGGAACCAGGCAAAAATATTCCGCAAGAGCGATACTCCATGAAAAGAGGATTATGGCATAAAGCGGCCAGTTTGTGATCACTTTCATATCTTGTAACTTCAGATGGCCGTACCATGCGAAAGTCATAAAGATATTAGAGACAATTAAAAGCAAAATAGTATAGAGCCCTTTCATTTCAACGGTGTTTTTATAAAGTGATTATTAGTCTAAATTATCATTTTCTTTCTATAAACCTTTCCATCCCCTTCGTATAATAGATTTGGAGTTCTCCTTTCTCATCTGTATAGATGAAGCAAGCATCAATGTCCGGGTGTGCATTGGCAAAGCGTTCCGCTTCTTTCAGCCCCATTACCATGAATGCGGTGGCATAAGCGTCGGCACTCATGCAATCTTTGGCCACTACGGTAGCGGATAAGATGTTGTGTTGCACAGGATACCCCGTTCTCGGGTCTATGGTGTGTGCATATTTCTTTCCGTCCTTGTAATAGAAATTACGATAATTGCCCGAAGTGGCAATGCCCACATCGCTCACATTCAGCACCGTTTGCAATTCCTGATTGATGGATAATGAGTCATCTACGGGCTTATTGATACCAATTCTCCACGAGCTTTTCTTCGGGTTCTCTCCACGTGCCACAATCTCTCCGCCTATGTCCACCATGAAGTTCTTAATGCCCTTCTTTGCAAGGAATTGTGCGATGACATCCACCGCATACCCTTTGGCGACGGCACTACACGAAAGCATCATACGAGCGTCTTGTTTCACTACTTTCCCTTCTTCGGATAAAGCTACTTTGGTATATCCGGTGATTTCCAACAAGCTATCTATCATGGCCGAGTCGGGGAATGCCCCTTTCTTGAAGCCGAAACCCCAGGCATTTGCTAACGGAGCAACCGTAATATCGAATGCACCATCCGTCTCTTTGGAAATCTCCATACTACGGTTGAATACATTGGTGAAGAACGTGTCCGGCACTATGTCTTCGTTGCGATTAATCCGGGTGATGGTGGCCGTGTCATTGAAAGGAGACAACGAACCGTCAAAACGCTTCAACTCGTCGTCTATCTCAGCTTTCAGGTCGCCATCATATTGATAAGTGATTTTATAAACCGTACCGAATATCAGTCCGTTCACGGTGGTGTAAGGTTCTGTACGGTTGTGGCGTGCAAGTATCCAGATTGTTCCCAGCACGAGCAGGGCAATCCATAAGAAGTTTCTCTGTACTTTTTTTTCCATAAGGTGGGGTTTAACTGAAAAACAAATGTTCTATTAATATTTTGGTTCCGATAATAATCAGGATGATACCTCCCCAAAGCTCTGCGCGTAGTTTACGTGCGATACCGCAACCGAAACGAATACCAAACATCAATCCTATAAGGGACATAGCGAAAGATACGAATCCAATGATAGAAACGGGCGATAGTATCTCCGAAAAATCCCGTATACCCAGGAATGCGAATGATACTCCAATGGCCAATGCGTCAATACTGGTTGCTATGGCCAGTGCCAATACTACTTTCAGGCTTTTCGGGTCGTATTCTTTTTTACAATCTTCATCTTTGAAAGATTCCCTGACCATGCGTCCGCCTAAGAAGGCGAGGATAGCGAAAGCAATCCAGTGGTCCAGACTCTCTATTAGGTGACTGAACGTGCTGGCACCTATCCACCCGAGAAGTGGCATGATAGCTTGAAACAATCCAAAGAAAAACGCCATGGTTAGCATGGGCCGCCATAGCGTACGTTTTAGAAGGATACCACTGGCAATGGATATGGCAAAGCAATCCATTGCGAGGCCCAGGGCAAGAAGCCAAATCTCTAATCCGGTCATAAGTTTTTAGAATGGTAGTTTATAAGTGATTGTATAAGTTACGCCCATCGTGTTTGAGCCATATTTGCCGAATCCCGGTACATACCACGGGTCGCCATATTCTCCCGTAGATGAACTGGTGCGGAATTTAAAACGTAATCCCCAACCCATATAGAATTGCTTCCAGATATGTGCACGGATACCCACGCAGAATTCAAACCATTGCATCGACCCTTTCAACTTATGATTGAAAGGAACGCTACCGCCCCAGATGTCATCCATTTGGTTGGGATTCCCGATAGCTCCACCATAAACGGGGTCGTCTACGGAAAGGGCCTCAACGTCATACTTGAAACTACTCATAGCGTAGCGCAAACCGACAAACAGAAAATTATCGAATTTCTTTTTATAAAGAGCATTGTAATTCACTCCGATGCGAAAATAAGGCGCACTGCTTTTGTAGTGTGTGCCATTGTCATTCCATGCGTCGGTTCCACCATATCCGAGTTCCACTATCGGGAAGAAGCGGTTCTTTAGATTAACATCGACGGCCACTTCCGAACTGAGAAAATCCCCTCCGAGAACTTTGCTTCCAATACCCCATAAGTCTACACTGACGGTTACACCGTTGTATAGCGGGAAAGCCTCTGCATCCGTATCCTTCTTTTGCTCCTTTGGCGGATTGGAAGCGGGGGGCTGGTTGCTATTCTGCGCTTGTGCCGGAAGTCCCGTCAGCAAATAAAGCACCAGGCTAATTGCGATAAAAGAGCTTAAGATTTTCCGTTCCATTGATGCTTGCTTCTTTTGATTGAATGTATATGGAGTCAAGAATGTGGCGGCTATATTCTCTGCCTGTGATACTCTGCTTCATTTGATAGCCGCAATCCATCGAAAGGAAATAGGGGGTGTTTTTCTGACGGATGATGATTGTATCTTTTTTAATCTTGGGATCTTTGCTATAATGGAATACTAGTACGGTAGAGTCGGCCGTATAGCGCAACGGCAATGACAATCCATGCACTCTTTTCTCGTTATTAAGAATAATGGAGTCTGTTTCCAGAGCCGTAATGGTCAGCGAATCGAGCGTATCATTCAGCACCCTATTGTTGTTTTCCCTATCTATGATATAGAGATAGCATTGCATCATCGGGCGTGCATTCATAGAGCAATCTTCTTCTTCCGAACACGAAGAGACGATGCTGGCAATGGGATAAGCAATCAGACAAAGCAATACCAGTTTTACTAATTTTCTCATGGCCTTATATTGTTTTTTCTATTTGATATTTGTTTCGTTCGGGAGCGTTGCGCGAGATTAGTTCGCCGAGAAAGCCTGCAAGGAACAATTGTGTTCCGATAATCATGGCGGTCAGCGACAAGTAGAAGTAGGGGGAGTCCGTAACCAGGCGGTAGGGCATTCCGTTGTGCATATGATACAGCTTCATAACTCCCACAATGACTACCGAGATAAAACCAAAGACAAACATCAATGAACCCAAGAGCCCGAAGAAGTGCATCGGTTTCACTCCGAAAGCTGACAGGAACCAAAGTGAAATCAAGTCCAGATATCCATTGAAGAAACGATTCAGTCCACCGAATTTCGTCTTCCCGAATTTACGTGCCTGATGTTGGACTACTTTTTCTCCGATTTTATTGAAACCTGCATTCTTGGCGAGGTAGGGGATATAGCGGTGCATTTCACCATATACTTCGATGTTCTTTACCACGTCTTTTCTGTAGGCTTTCAGTCCGCAATTGAAATCGTGCAGGTTCTTTATTCCGGATACCTTCCGGGCGGTTGCATTGAATAATTTCGTAGGAATGGTTTTCGAAATCGGGTCATATCGCTTCATTTTCCAACCGGACACCAGGTCGTAACCATCTTCTGTAATCATTCGGTATAGTTCGGGGATTTCGTCAGGACTGTCCTGCAAATCTGCATCCATTGTGATGACTACATCTCCCTGTGCCTTTTCAAAACCACAAAATAATGCCGGTGACTTCCCATAGTTGCGACGGAACTTGATGCCATGCACTGTATCCGACTTCCGGCTTAGTTCTTCGATAATCTGCCAAGAACGGTCGGTACTGCCGTCATTCACGAAGATTACTTCGTATGAAAAACCGTTAGCTTTCATCACCCGTTCAATCCATGCATACAGTTCCGGAAGAGACTCTTCTTCATTATACAAAGGAACGACAACTGAAATATCCATCTTTCTTATTTACGATTTATTCCCTATGGTCATGACATATTACTTAATCTTTATCGCATAGGTACGTTAACGATTTACGATTGAAATTACTTTTAATCACCATTTTATCATTTTACCACTCTATTACCTTATCTTCCGCCTATGTGGTCAACCGGTGGCCGCTTCATGGCAAACAAAGCAGTAGGAATGGCAAGCAACGATCCGTAGAAAACATTCTGGGACATCAATTGCATAGTGATTTCTATCGGAGACAATGAACGCATCACGCTCAAAGCATCTTTCAACTGTTCGATATATATTTCCATTCCCGGCAGGATGTTTGCTTCAAAGTTATTCAGTAAACTTTCGTATGTGTTCAGTATGAAACCTTGATCTGTGAAACGGAAATAAATGTAATGTGCCACGGACGTGAGCAATGCGGCAAACATATACATGAATACGGTGAAAATCCACGCGTGGAGGAAACTGATAGTACCGCCACATACATGGTTGCGATACATGCGTACATAATAGTATGCCATGAAAGGCACGCATAGGGTCAGCCCTCCGAAAAGGAAAAGTAAGAATGGTACAGTTAACCCCAAAGGGAACAGAATGAACTTCAAAATCCAAAATCCCCCCAGGTAAGTGCCGAATAGCATGGCATATCGTTGTAAGTAACCTCTGTTTTCTGTCATCTTTCATTAGGAATATGGGCGCAAAGGTATAAATAATATTGTTTGTAACCTTTGTATTCTTGTTAAAGTTGAAAAAAGTTTGGGCAAACTATTGCAAGTTTAATAAAAATGCCTACCTTTGCACCCGCAAACGAAAATACGGGTAAGTCCTATACGGCCAGCTCCCTTCAAATCCTCCAGGGCTTGATCGCAGCAAAGGTAGTTGGTTGTAGCGGCGCGATATAGTAAGCTTACCCACCCGCCTCTTTAGCTCAGCTGGCCAGAGCACGTGATTTGTAATCTCGGGGTCGTTGGTTCGAATCCGACAAGAGGCTCAAGAAAGGAGATATGTTCTGACAAAGAATGTATCTCTTTTTTTATTGCTTTTTACGAAAAAAGTAATAGCTTTGTTTCTTAAAATCTAATATATATGATACGGATACAACCTTACTCTTCATATTGGGTCCTTATATTTCTATTTTTGATACCTTTTGGCAAAGTCTTTGCCGGTTGGAATAGTTTCATTGTCAACTTCGATAAGAGTCTTTATGGTAAAGGTACGCAAACCTGGCAGATAGCCCCTTATGATGACCATTGGGTTTATTTTGCAAATAAGAACGGCATGGTACAGTTTGACGGAAATGTCTGGACGGTGTTTCCGATGAATAACTTTTCAGATGTGCGTTCTGTATTGGCGTCCACTACTCAGAAAAGAATCTATGCAGGGGGTATTAATGAATTTGGTTATTATGAACCGTTGGATGATGGTGAGTTGGTTTATCATTGCATGTCCGATTCGCTTGGCGATGCTTCCCGTCTTCTTGGCAATGTGTGGGGGATTCACGAAGCGGATAATATTCTTTATGTGCAAGGAGACGACCGCGTGGTGAAATACCTGAACGGAAAATATGCCACTATTGAGATGGATGCCAAAATAGACTGCTCCAATATGGTGAATGGTATTCTTTATATAGGAACCGACCGTGGGGTATGGGTATTGGTCGGAAATACTTTTTTTCCTCTACAAGGGGCTGATTCGCTGGCCTCCAATCGTATTCGCGGCATTATTCCCCATAAAGGCGGAGGCGTTATAATTGTTACGGCATACGATGGCTTGTTTTATTGCAACGGGCGCACTACCGTACCTTTTACCACCGGTGCTGAAGACTTCATGCGGGAGAACGAGGTCTTTTGTGTAGCTGCCCAGGATGATAAGATTGCTTTGGGAACTATTCATAAGGGGCTGCTATTGATAGATTGTGCTACCATGGGTTTGAAATACTTCAACGAGAATAACGGATTGCGCAATAATACTGTGCTTTCTGTTGCTTTTGATAGTCAGGGGAATTTGTGGGCAGGGTTGGATAGTGGAGTGGACTATGTTTCTCTAAGTTCTCCTTTTACCAATCTGTACTCATATCCCTATTCTTACGGTACAGGCTATACGGCTGCCGTAGAAGGCGGTTACCTCTATTTGGGCACCAATCGCGGACTTTATTATACTTCCTATCCGGTAAAGTTGAACGGCGATTTGCCTGATATTCATCCTATACCTCAATCCAGCGGTCAGGTCTGGAACCTTTGTAAGATTGGCGACGAGCTCTTTTGTCTTCACGACCGTGGTATTTTTCAGATAAAAGGTACAAGTATGCGCCGTATAACGGATATAACGGGTGCTTGGTATTGTCAAGAGGTTGTGGGACATCCCGACCGTATGTTTGTCGGGGTTTATAATGGCATTTACCTTTTGGAGAAGAAAGCGGGAGAGTGGAGTGTGCTTTGCAAGGTCGATGGATTTATGGATTCGTGCCGTTTGTTCGAGCAGGAATCCGCCAGAGTCTTATGGGTTTATAATTCCGGTACACTTATGCGTATTGAGTTGAGTGAAGATTTAACCCGGCAGGTCAGTATGAAATCTTATGGTATGGCAGAAGGGTTTCCGGTGGAACGCGACATACATGTTGCCAAGATAGAAGGCCGTGTCTATTTTGCTACTCCGCAAGGAATCTATAAATATAATATTCATAAAGATATGATGGAGCCCTGCAATGATCTGAACAATCTGTTGAATGGAGCTGTACCTTATACCCGCCTGTTGGAATATCATGACCATCTCATCAGTCTGAGTCCGCATGAAATCTGTATCGCCAATTTGGGGACTTATAAAAGGGGAGCTAATACCAGTATAAACCCTATTCGTACGTCTCTGCTGGAACTTGTGCCTCCTTATGAAGCGATTGTCCCTCTTTCGGATTCTCTTATAGTGATTCCGAGTGAAGAAGGTTTTGCTTTATTCACTCTTCCGGCGGTGAAGCATCGGCAAGACTTGACTCATACTGTCTATATTCGGAATATGCATCTTACCTATCCCAAGGATTCGTTGGTGTTTACGGCCAATTTTCTCGGAAAGAAACCTTCTCTCGCTATTGACTATACTTCCAATTCTGTCCGCTTTGATTATAGCCTTTCTTTTATAGCTTTGGGCGGTGATGATGTTCGTTTTCAGTATCGCCTGAACGGAGGTCCCTGGTCGGATTATACTACTGTACGTACCAAGGAGTACAGTAATCTTTCTGAGGGAGATTATACTTTTGAAGTAAAAGTGATTTATCCGGACGGCACCACTTCGTCAGATGAACTTTCCTTTCGGATTCTTCCGCCATGGTATCGCAGCATTCCTGCTTATATTTGTTATTTTGTCATCGCGTTTTTGGGATTATGGTATGTCTACCATTGGGATGATGTTCGTGTGAGACGGAAGAAAGAACAGGCGGTTGTAGAGAAGGACAAAGAATTGCATGAAATGGAGAAAGAATTTGAAGCTGAAAAATCCCGCCGTGAGAAGCAGATTATGCAATTGGAAAAAGAAAAACTGGAATATGATCTCCAGCATAAGAGTCAGGAAATGGCGAACCTCATGATAAACTTTGTGCGTAAAAATGAGATGCTGACAGAGATTAAATCGGAAATATTTAAGGTGGCTTCTTCGCTGAAAGGGGAGGGGGCTCGTGAAGGTAAGCAGCTCCTTTTGGTGATAAACGGTAAAATTGATTCCAATATTCAGAGTGATGAGGTTCTGAAGCGTATAGAGGAGCAGTTTGATCTGATTCATAACAACTTCATGAAGCGTCTCCATGCTCAGCATCCCGACCTTTCTAACAATGAGCGCATGATGTGTGCTTATTTGAAGATGAATCTTTCTACTAAAGAGATTGCCCCTCTGTTGAATATTTCCGTTCGTGGTGTCGAGACCATTCGTTATCGTTTGCGAAAGAAGTTCGGGTTGGAACGAGAAGATAGCCTGACGGATTATTTGAGTAATAAGTTGTAGGTAGGTGTATGTCCAAGCAGAGTAAAATCTCTACATGTAGTTTACGCATACTTTTACCTACACGCTTACACCCTCGCTCTGTATCTCCCTATTCATCGGATGTAGAACGGTGGTGGAAGTAAATTAAAACAGGGTGTAGGTAAAGTTGCCTACACCGGCCTGAAAAGAAGCTATTGTGTTGTTTCTCTTCGAGTTAATGTCTGTTTACTGCATAAATGTGTCATTTTACCACCCCTCATTTTTCTGCATATTCTCTTCAAAATGATGGAAAATACGCTGCATTTCGATAGATTTCTTTAATGCTGCATTCCATTTGCCGTCCACTTTCACTGTCTTGGTGTAGGGAATGTAAATGTCAATAGCTTATATTTATAAGATTAATTTCGTATGTTTATTCTGTTGATAGTCAATGTTGCATTGGTGTTTACGACTGTGGACAATTCTATTATGTTGATTACGAGTGTGATAAACTGTGTATATGAAGGCAAAGAAGAAAGGAGATAAAGCAATAATACTTCAATAGAATCTTGCCAAACTTCGGTGACTTTGAAGAAAATTGTAGTGCATCATTCCTCTTTTGTATTTTATGCACAAAATAGCGCGCCAATCAAGAATACTGTCTTCAATCAGGATTTGAACTCCTTCACCGCTTTTTCCAGTTTTTCCAGGGGTAACTCTCCGGATTGCCTCCAAAGTTGCTCGCCTTTTCTCAATAATATAAATGTAGGATACATTTCGATTGTATAAAAATCGGCAAGAGCGCTTTCCTGGTCAATATCCACTTGTACCACTTCGAGAACTCCTTCCATTGATTTCTTGAATTCTTCTACAATAGGTTGCATACGCTTGCAATGAGGGCACCAGCTCGCATAAAATTCCGCCATAACCCAGTCGGCATTAGCCAACTTTTCTCTGTTCCGTTCTTCACGGGCTTCTTTCTTTTCTTCCATAATAATATACCTTAAATGATTGATTGTTAGTTCAACAATATTGGAAGAAAAAAAGTTTGTGAATTTATGATTCTTTGTGCTGTAAAATTTACTATTTTTGTCAGCAAAAACACGGAAGGACAAATAATATGTCACATTTAGCTACTTTGATAAACGATTTGGCTCTGATACTGATTTGCGCTGGAGTCATGACGCTATTGTTCAAGAAATTGAAACAGCCATTGGTGTTGGGATATGTCGTGGCCGGTTTCCTGGCTAGTCCTCATATGCCATATACACCTTCGGTAATGGATACGGCGAATATACAGACGTGGGCGGATATCGGTGTGATTTTTCTTCTGTTTGCATTAGGTCTGGAATTTAGCTTTAAAAAAATAGTCAAAGTGGGTGGAGCGGCTATCATTGCTGCCTGTACCATTATTTTCTGCATGATTCTTCTCGGAATCGCTGTCGGTACAGGCTTTGGCTGGCAACGCATGGATAGTATCTTCCTGGGGGGGATGATTGCTATGTCTTCCACCACTATCATTTATAAAGCATTTGATGATTTGGGAATGCGCAAGAAACAGTTTACCGGATTGGTGCTCAGTGTGCTGATACTCGAAGACATTCTTGCTATTGTCTTGATGGTGATGCTGTCCACTATGGCGGTGAGGCATAATTTTGAGGGGACGGAAATGCTGGAGAGCATTGGGAAGTTGCTCTTTTTCCTGATACTTTGGTTTGTTGTCGGCATCTACCTGATACCCGAATTGTTGAAGCGTTGCCGTAAGCTGATGAGTGAAGAAACTTTGCTCATAGTTTCGCTTGGTTTGTGTTTCGGTATGGTTGTTATGGCGGCTCGTACTGGTTTCTCTGCGGCCTTCGGGGCATTTATTATGGGCTCCATTCTTGCCGAAACGGTGGAAGCGGAGAGTATCGAGCGACTGGTAAAGCCGGTGAAAGATCTTTTTGGTGCGGTATTTTTTGTATCGGTTGGTATGATGGTAGATCCTGCTATGATTGTGGAGTATGCGCTTCCTATTATTGTGATTACGCTGGCGGTCATCCTGGGACAATCTTTATTTGGTACGTTGGGAGTGTTGTTGTCGGGGCAACCGTTGAAGACGGCTATGCAATGCGGTTTCAGTCTGACGCAGATAGGTGAGTTCGCCTTTATCATCGCATCGCTTGGCGTGTCCCTTCATGTGACGAGCGATTTTCTGTATCCTATCGTGGTGGCGGTTTCGGTCATTACTACTTTCCTGACTCCTTATATGATCCGTTTTGCCGAGCCGGCTTCTGATTTTGTAGACAGGCATTTACCTGATAGATGGATGGCCTTCCTGACAAGATATGCTTCCGGTTCGCAGCCTATGAATCATGAGAGTCTATGGAAGAAATTTATCTTTGCCCTGACAAGAATCACACTTATCTACTCCATTATCAGTATAGCCGTCATTGCATTGTCTTTTCGTTTTCTGGTTCCGTTATTTCAGGAAAATTTGCCCGGTATCTGGGGAAAATTGTTGGCGGCAGTAGTTACTATCTTATTTATAGCTCCTTTCTTGCGGGCCATCATGATAAAAAAGAACCATTCTGTGGAGTTTGTAACTCTGTGGAATGATAGTCGTGGCAATCGTGCACCATTGGTTGCAACGATTGTCATACGTATCTTGATTGCTGTTTCATTTGTAATGTTCGTGATAGCGGGCTTATTTAAAATATCTGTCGGTCTGTTGCTTGGGGTGGCGGCTTTGGTGGTTACGATGATGATTCTGTCCCGCCAGCTGAAGAAGCAATCTATCATGATAGAGCGGAAATTTTTTCAGAACCTGCGCTATCGGGATATGCGTGCCGAATATCTGGGTGAAAAGAAACCCGAATATGCGGGACGTCTGTTATCCCGTGATTTGCACTTAACGGATTTTGTGGTACCTGGTGAGTCGGCTTGGGCGGGAAAGACGCTTTCCGAACTTAATTTTGGTAAACAATATGGTGTACACGTTGTGTCTATTCTTCGTGGCAGGAAAAGGATTAATATACCAGGTGCTTCCGTGCGGCTTTTCCCGGAAGATAAGATACAGGTCATAGCTACCGATGAAGAGTTGAATCAGTTTGGTGTAGAGATGGAAAAGGCGGCGGCTTTAGAAACTGATGTCGTTGAAAAGAGTGAAATGATTTTGCGCCAGTTCCGTGTGGATGCCCATTCAGTATTTCTGGGTAAGACAATGCGTGAGTCCGGTATTCGTGAGCAATATCATTGCCTGATTGTAGGCGTTGAGAGGGGAGAAGAAGCTTTGCATGCACCCGATTCGCATGAGCCGTTTATGGAAGATGATATTGTTTGGGTGGTAGGAGAAAATGCTGATGTGTATAAATTAGTCGGACAAAAGAATGAGAATGTCGACATGGAATAAGGATAGAAAGTTTATCTTTGCTCCGTAAACATAAATAATAAACCAAGAATATCATGAAAAGTGATCCGAAAGAATGTCTGTATTGTCAGAATAATGAGACATTGCACAATCTGATGATTGAGTTTGCAGAATTGAGTGTATCCCGTGTGTTTTTATTTAAGGAACAAACATACAGGGGGCGTTGCCTTGTGGCTTACAAAGACCACACGAATGATTTGAATGAATTGAGTGATGAAGACCGTAATGCTTTTATGGAAGATGTTGCCCGTGTGACTCGTGCCATGCAAAAGGCGTTTAACCCGGAGAAGATTAATTATGGTGCATATTCCGATAAATTGTCGCACCTTCACTTCCATCTTGCTCCGAAGTATGTGGATGGCCCTGATTATGGTGGTACCTTCCAGATGAATCCGGGAAAAGTATACTTGACGGATGCTGAATATCAGGAATTGATTGAGGCGGTGAAGAAGAACCTTTGATGAATTAAAAATAAAGAAATAAGCTGCGCGGTTACAGCGCAGCTTATTTTTTTATTTTTCAATTCATCATATTTTATTAAGTATCTTATCCATCGCCCAGTTTGTCAACGTAGCGCTTGCTCCGTCACAGGTACAGATGGACTTGCCTAAAAGATGATCGACAACGGCTTGAATGAGCGGTTGTTGTACATGTTCCGGATTAGCTACCGGGATTTCTTCTCTTCCTTTTTCCGTATGCAATGCGATTGGATCGTAAGTAAATACGGAGAAACAGATCATTCCTTTGTCTCCGATAACTTCAATACGGTCTTCGCGGGCAGAGTCATGTGCTACGAAGCACCAGGAACCACTACCTACCAATCCGCTGTCGAACTGGAAACATGCGCTTAAAGTGTCTTCGGCAGAATAGAGTCCGCCGCGGTTGCTCTTATATCCGCTGGCTTCGAGGATGCAACCGAACATATCTTGTAATAAATCAATTTGGTGGGGAGCTAAATCGTAGAAATAGCCGCCGCCTGCAATATCGGGTTGTACACGCCACGGAAGGTTTTCTTTGTTATAGTCCAAGTCCCGTGGAGGCTGGGCAAATCGAATTTGTACATTGATAACATTGCCAATCATACCATTCTCTATCAATTCCTTTACTTTCAGGAAATAAGGTAGATAGCGGCGGTAGTAGGCCACAAAGCATGGAACGCCGGTTTCGTTTGAAATGCGGTTGATACGGCAACATTCTTCATAGGTTACCGCCATAGGCTTTTCTATATAAACAGGCTTACCGGCTTTCATTGCCATGACGGCATAAGTAGCGTGTGAAGATGGAGGAGTGGCAATGTAGATAGCATTCACCTCTTCATCGTCAACTAATTCTTGGGCATCATCATACCATTTCGGAATATCTCTTTCCTTAGCGTAAGCTTTAGCTTTGGCACCGTCACGGCTCATGACAGCAATCACTTCCGAGCCTTCCACTTTCTGGAAGGCGGGACCACTTTTATATTTGGTCACTTCTCCGCAACCAATAAATCCCCATTTTATCTTCTTTTCGCTCATAATAATATAATGTGGTAATGTGATAGTTATTCTTCTTCAAAGTCAAATTCAAAATCAAAGTCGTCCATGAATTCGGGAGTAGTAAACTCTTCCAAATTCCGTCGGTCTTTCTTGGTAGGGCGACCGGCACCTTTGGCTCGGTCTATGAAACCGCTGATATGGCTCATTTCCAACAATTCATATTGGTCGGGAGTCGTTACATTCTCCATCATCTCTGAAACAAGTTTTGCACCCACGCGTTTTTCGATGGCTTGCAGTACCTTGAAAGAGTAAGTGATGGGTGGTTTACGTACCTGTATCACATCTCCCGGTTTTACGGTTCGGGCAGCTTTGGCCAATGCTCCGTTGATGCTGATACGCCCTTTTTTACACGCTTCAGCAGCAATAGTGCGTGTTTTGAAAATGCGCACGGCCCACATCCATTTATCTATTCTTGCTTCACTCATATTGTTTTTTTTACTACTTACTACTAAACCTCACTACTTCTTATTAAATTGGTTCATAGTAATATCAATGCCTGCCAGACAGAAACTTTTGATTATTTCTCCTGCTGTTTTCAGGCGTTCATCCATAGTCTTCCAGTCCTCTTCGGTGAAATGTCCCAACACATAATCTATCTGTCCGCCCCGTGGAAATTCGTTGCCGATACCGAAACGGAGTCTTGCATAGTTCTGGGTACCCAGAATGGCGGCAATGTGTTTCAGTCCATTGTGTCCGGCGTCACTGCCTTTTCCTTTCAGGCGCAACGTGCCGAATGGCAAAGCGAGATCATCTACTATTATTAACACATTTTCCAAAGGAATGTTTTCTTTTTGCATCCAGTAGCGCACAGCGTTTCCGCTGAGATTCATGAATGTAGAAGGTTTCAGCAATAACAGTTGACGTCCTTTGACAGATAGCGTAGTGGTAAAACCGTAACGACCATCAGTAAAAGTAGCGCCTGCGTCTTTTGCCAATGCATCTGCCACCATGAAACCTATATTATGGCGGGTTTCGTGATATTCAGGACCTATATTTCCTAATCCAACAATTAAATATTTCATTTTTTTGTAATTACTATACAAAGAACGCGGATTATCGCAGCTTTCCGCGGATTAGTGAAATCTGCGTCATCTGCGTTAATCCGCGTTCCGGAATATGCTGTTTTCTTACGAAAGAGCGAATTAGTTGCCAGCAGCGGCAGCACCTCTTGCTGCACGAGTCAGCTTAACGGCGCATACGACAGCTTCTTTAGCATTCATCAATTCCAGACCTTCATAGCTCAATTCGCCAACCTTAACTGTTTTACCCAGTCCGAGGTGAGCAACGTTTACTATCAGTTTTTCAGGAATAACATTATATAAAGCTTTCACTTTCAGTTTACGTGTCTGCAATACTAGTTTACCACCGGCTTTCACACCTTCTGCCAAGCCTTCCATCTGTACGGGAACTTCCATTACGATAGGTTTAGACTCGTCAATCTGGTAGAAGTCAACGTGCAGGATAGTATCTTTTACCGGGTGGAATTGGATATCTTTCATGATAGCGTTTATCTTCTTGCCATCGATAACCAGGTCAACCACATAGATATGCGGAGTGTAAACCAAGTTGCGCAGGCCATCAGCGGGCACAGTGAAATGAATGTTTTCACTTCCTCCGTAGAGTACGCAGGGTACACCGTTGTCTTTACGAATAGCTTTCAAAGCTCTTGCTTGTTCCGAAGAACGTTCTGCAATAGTTCTTGCAGTACCTTTTACTTCAATTGATCTCATTTTCTTAAATTTTTTGTGTTACTCTAAATTAAGTTGTTTGTTGCTTAATTCACCATCGCACGATGTGGGGTTAACCACACAATGTTGCAAAAAAGCGGTGCAAAAGTACAGCTTCTTTTTGAATTATCAAAGAGTTGGTTCCTCAAAATCAATATCTATTTTGATTTCCCCGTCTAAATCCATTTCTTTTTCATTCATTTCGGCTATCATGTTGAATACTGCTTCTTTATCTGCTTCTGCATTTGCATCTGCTTCTGCGTTCATATTGCTGATAACTTCCATCATTTCTTTTTGGTTGATGAAACTGATAGCTTCGTTCAGGCCATTCATGAACTTATCAAAATCTTCTCTATATAAGAAAATCTTATGTTTCTCAAAACTCACCTGCGCGTCTTCACCCTCACCGTTCACCACTTTCTTGCTTTCGGTGATAGCGAGAAACATTTCATCTTTCCTATTCTTCTTTACATCCAGATAGTAGATTCGTTTACCTGCCTTAATGGATTTGGAGAATACAATCTCCTTATCATTCATGTCCGCACTGTTTTTCTTCTTTAAGTCTTCCATATTTATAGGTCTCTTGTTGTTATTGGCTCCAAAATTGACGATTTTTTTTAAACTGTCAAAAGAAAATGCCCGGATAATGAACTTCTGCATTAAAAAATGTGATTTATTTGCGTAAACTCATTAAAAATACCTACTTTTGCATTTCGTTAAAAACAGTATTGATTAAATAGACTTATGATTAACAGAGTTCTTATTCGTCTTAAGATTATACAGATTGTATATGCTTATTATCAGAACGGCAGTAAAAATTTAGACTCAGCGGAGAAAGAATTATTCTTTAGTCTTTCCAAAGCGTATGACCTTTATAATTATCTGCTGATGTTGATGGTGGCTCTGACGACTTACGCACAAAAACGCATTGATGCGGCAAAGGCCAAGTTAGCCCCGACCGCAGAAGAGTTGTATCCTAACATGAAATTCGTAGAAAACAAGTTCGTTTCGCAACTGGAGGTGAATAAACAGTTGCTGGATTTTGCCGCCAACCAGAAGCGTTCGTGGGCAAATGACGAAGACTTCGTCAAGGGCTTGTATGAGAAGATTATAGTTTCCGATATATATAAGGAATATATGGCTTCGTCTGATAAATCTTATGAAGCCGACCGCGAATTGTGGAGAAAGCTCTACAAATCTTTCATTTTCAATAATGAGGAACTGGATACTTTGCTTGAAGACCAGAGCCTTTACTGGAATGATGACAAAGAAATAGTAGATACTTTCGTTCTGAAGACAATCAAACGCTTTGAGGAAAAGAATGGAGCTAACCAGGCCTTACTGCCTGAATTCAAGGATGAGGAAGACCAGGAGTTTGCCCGTCGCCTGTTCCGCCGCGCTATATTGAACAGCGATTATTATCGTCATCTGATCAGTGAGAATACGCGTAACTGGGATTTGGATCGCGTTGCTTTTATGGACGTGGTGATTATGCAGTGTGCATTGGCCGAAATTCTAAGTTTCCCGAACATTCCGGTGAGTGTTTCGTTAAATGAGTATGTTGAAATAGCTAAGGTCTATAGTACGATAAAGAGCGGAAGTTTCGTAAACGGTACTTTGGACGGAATAGTTAATCAATTAAAAAAAGAAGGTAAGTTGGCGAAAAACTGATACCTTTGTTGAGTATTAAAAACTAAAAACGAATAATTTATGAATTTAATGACCGTATTCTTGCAAGCTCCTGCCGCAGCACCTGGTGGTGGTAGCATGATGTGGATTGTTCTGATTGCCATGTTTGCTATCATGTATTTCTTCATGATTCGCCCGCAAAACAAGAAGCAGAAAGAAATTGCAAACTTCCGTAAATCACTTCAGGTAAATCAGAAAGTGATTACTGCCGGTGGTATTCATGGCGTTATCAAAGAGATTAATGACAACGATATCGTGCTTGAAATCGCCTCTAACGTTAAGATTAGAATAGATAAGAATTCTATATTCGCCGCAGCTGCTGATGCTAACAGTAATCAGGCTGCTAAATAATTTTGAATAAGTGAGCCTATGATTAATCGTAGGAACATAAAACGCATATATCTGATAACAGCGAGAAAAGTTAAGGACTTTCTGCTCAGTGATAAGAGTAGAGAGTTCTTAATTTTTTTATTTTTCTTTTTTATCGCCAGCGGTTTTTGGCTACTTCAGACATTGAACAACGATTATGAAACGGAATTCTCCATTCCTGTGCGTCTGAAAGGTGTCCCTAACAATGTGGTGATAACTTCCGAGCCTTCTTCCGAGTTGCACATCCGGGTGAAAGACAAAGGCACGGTATTACTCAACTACATGCTTGGGAAAAGTTTTTTTCCTATCACTCTCGATTTTTCTGATTATAAAGGTAATGATGACAATCACGTGCGTGTTTATTCTTCGCAGTTCGAGAAGAGATTGCTCAGTCAGCTGAATGTATCTACAAAGTTACTTTCCGTGAAACCCGATACATTGGAATATATCTATTCTACCGGAGCTTCTAAATTGGTTCCGGTGAGGTTTCAGGGAACAGTGAGTGCAGGACGCCAGTATTATATCTCCGATACGATTTGTAAACCGGACTCCGTGTTGGCTTATGCGCCCGAAGGAGCTTTAGATACCATAACAGCTGCTTATACGCAGAAAGTGAAATTTGAGGATGTTTCCGATACGTTGAAGCGGCAAATACCTCTGCTCACCCGGAAAGGGGTAAAGTTCGTTCCGGCTTCGGTGGAAATGCTCTTTCCGGTAGATATCTACACCGAAAAGACGGTGGAAGTACCTTTGCGGGGAGTTAACTTCCCGGCAGGCAAAGTGCTTCGTGCGTTTCCATCCAAAGTAAATGTTACCTTTCAGGTTGGTTTGAGTCATTTCCGTCAGATATCAGCGAGTGATTTCCATATCAATGTTTCTTATGAAGAACTTCTGAAGCTGGGTTCGGACAAGTATGCCGTGAAGCTGAAGTCAGTGCCGAAAGGTGTGAATCAAATACGTATCAATCCCGAACAGGTAGACTTTCTTATTGAGCAGGTAACTCCCGAATATGACAATTAAAATAGGTATAACCGGTGGCATCGGCAGCGGGAAAAGTGTTGTGTCCCGTTTACTGGAAGTGATGGGTGTTCCCGTTTACATTTCGGATGTCGAGTCAAAGCGGCTGACGGTTTCGGATACTCAGATTCGTCGGGAACTGATTGGCTTGCTGGGAGAAGAAGTGTATGCCGGCGGAGAACTGAATAAACCTTTGCTCGCTTCCTATATTTTTGGCAATCCCGAACATATTCGTACTGTAAACGGCATCATCCATCCGCGGGTGCGGGATGATTTTCACCGGTGGGTGGAGCAACATACCGCTTGTCCGATAGTGGGGATGGAATCTGCTATTCTGATTGAGGCGGGCTTTGCCGGTGAAGTAGATGCTGTGGTGATGGTTTACGCCCCCGAAGAGGTGCGCATTGCGCGTGCCATGCAGCGTGACGCAGTTCCGCGGGAATTGGTGGAACGTCGTGTCCGTAGCCAGATGAGCGATGAGGAGAAGCGCGGCAAGGCCGATTTTGTAATTGTAAACGACGGTGAAACTCCATTAATTCCACAGGTTTTGGGCGTTATAACTTCTCTATCTAAAAATATTGATTACTTTTGCTTAAGCGAAAATAGGCTGCATCCCGGTATAAACAAATAAATTTGCTTTTACTCTCGGTTTGCACTATCTTTGCCCACCGAAAAAATAAAATATTACTAATAAAAAATAGAACATACTATGTTGAAGACTATTTTGTCTATCTCCGGAAAACCGGGGCTGTATAAGCTTATTTCACAAGGTAGAAATATGTTGATTGTTGAGTCTCTCACAGACAAGAAACGTTTCCCCGCTTATGGTAACGAAAAAATAATCTCTTTGGGTGATATCGCCATGTATACCGATACGGACGATGTACCTTTGAAAGATGTGCTGGCTGCCATGAAAAAGAAGGAAAACGGTGCGGCTGTAGTGATAGACTTGAAGAAAGCCACTGCGGACGAACTTCGTTCTTATCTGGAAGCAGTATTGCCGACATTTGATCGCGATCGGGTATACGTCGCAGATATCAAGAAGCTTATTTCCTGGTATAACCTGTTGGTGTCTTGCGGAATTACAGATTTCGAAGAGGCTGCTGAGGCGGAAGAAACCACAAAAGCGAAGACAGAAGAATAAATTTAAAATAAACAGTTCTTTTAGCAGAAGACGCAGATTATCCGGGGCATCCCCGGGCAATCTGCGTTTTTTTTATGCCGTAGCTTTAGTTTTGGCTACTTTTTTTATACCTTTGTTGCCATCCTGAAATGCAGAGTAGGTAGTGACCTCTCTCACAAAGATTGAAGGATAATTATGTATAAAAGCGTTTAATATTATCTTGTACTTGAAATCTGGACAATTTCACGCTATTCAAGGATAATAGACAACAAACGCTCATGCTCTGTTGTATATGCATATTCGAATGTATAGTACGGAGCGTGGGTTGTTGTATATTATTTGAATAGTGGCAGTCCAGAGCCCCAGGTGCAATAATAACAGCAGTTCCCACGCTTTTTATATGAATTTACTGCCTTTTGGGGGACTTGAGGCTGCGTATTGTTAAGATGGAAGAGCATAAGAGCGTAACAGTGAAGGTGGATAAAGCCGCCGGGAAGATATATGTGGACGGAGTGTTGCCGAATGCTACACTTTGTTTGTATCATATTCGGGGAAAGGTGGTTGAGGTAAAGCAGGCGCAAGAGGAGAGTTCTTCGTTTGATTTGCCATGTGCAGGAGAATATGTGTTGGTTGTGACACATGCACTGTCCGTACCGGTTGTTAAGCAGCTCGTTATAGAATAAGAAAAAGGCTGTCTTGCATTTCAACGGCAAGACAGCCTTTTTTAAAATCCGTTCCCTTTTTTACTTAGTTTCTGAATACCAGCCCTTCACCGCTGGCATCTACTGTAATAGGCCTGCTTCGGTCTACTTCTTGCGCCAATAACTTCTTTGACAGATCATTCAGCAAGTAATGCTGGATAGCTCGTTTCACAGGACGGGCACCGAATTCCGGATCATACCCTACTTTTGTCAGGAACTCTATGGCTCCATCCGTCAATACCAATTCCACGCCATTCTGGGCAAGCATCTTTTGTACACTCTTTATCTGGAGTACTACAATTTGTTTAATCTCGCTTTCATTCAGTGGCAGGAACATAATTGTTTCGTCAATACGGTTCAGAAATTCCGGACGAATTGTTTTCTTCAGCATATTCATCACTTCCTTCTTCGTTTCTTCAATCACCTGTTCCTTGTTGGCACTGTTCAGCTTCTCCATCTGACTCTGAATGTAGGCGCTTCCCATGTTGGAAGTCATGATGATGATGGTGTTCTTAAAGTTCACCACGCGCCCCTTATTGTCCGTCAAGCGTCCGTCGTCCAATACTTGCAACAGGATGTTGAACACATCCGGGTGGGCCTTCTCTATTTCATCGAACAGCACGACAGAGTAAGGTTTCCGCCGGATAGCTTCGGTCAGCTGACCACCTTCATCATAGCCTACGTAGCCCGGAGGTGCTCCGACCAGACGTGATACGCTGTGCTTCTCCTGATATTCGCTCATGTCGATACGGGTCATCATACTTTCGTCGTCGAAAAGAAATTCGGCAAGAGCCTTGGCTAGTTCCGTTTTACCTACACCGGTAGTACCGAGGAAGATGAACGAACCGATTGGCCGTTTGGGATCTTGCAATCCCGCACGGCTGCGTCTGACGGCATCAGCCACAGCCTGAATGGCTTCGTCTTGTCCGATGACACGCTGGTGAAGCTCGTCTTCCAGATGCAGCAATTTATCCTTTTCGCTTTGCAACATCTTGCTTACAGGGATACCTGTCCAGCGGGATACTACGTCTGCAATGTCCTCAGCATCTACTTCTTCCTTAATCATGGCTTTGTCACCCTGCATGGCATGAAGCTCTTTTTGGGTATCTTCAATCTCCTGATTCAAAGCCTGTAACTTGCCGTAACGGATTTCGGCTACCTTACCGTAGTCGCCTTCGCGTTCTGCTTTGTCGGCTTCGAACTTCAGGTTTTCGATTTCAACCTTGTTCTGCTGTATTCTGTTGACCAGCGTTTTTTCACTTTGCCATTTTGCTTTGTAAGACTTTTCTTGTTCTTTCAGTTCGGCGAGTTCTTTGCCGATATGTTCCAGTTTCGGCTTGTCATTTTCGCGCTTGATGGCTTCGCGCTCAATCTCCAGTTGTTTGATTTTACGTGAAATCTCATCCAGTTCTTCCGGAACAGAATCTACTTCCATACGTAACTTGGCGGCGGCTTCGTCCATCAGGTCGATGGCCTTGTCCGGCAAGAAACGGTCTGTGATGTAGCGGTTGCTCAACTCTACGGCGGCAATGATGGCATCATCTTTAATCCGTACGTGGTGGTGGTTCTCGTAACGTTCCTTCAGGCCGCGCAGGATGGAGATGGTGCTCAGGGTATCCGGTTCATTCACATATACAATCTGGAAACGGCGTTCCAGTGCCTTGTCTTTTTCGAAATACTTCTGATACTCGTCGAGGGTGGTGGCACCGATGCTTCTCAGTTCGCCACGAGCCAGTGCAGGCTTCAGAATGTTGGCGGCATCCATAGCACCTTCGCCCTTTCCGGCACCCACCAGAGTGTGGATTTCATCGATAAAGAGGATAATGTCCCCTTCCGATTTCTTCACTTCATTGATGACGGCTTTCAGACGTTCTTCGAATTCGCCTTTGTATTTTGCACCGGCCACCAACGCACCCATATCCAGTGAATATACTTGCTTGTTCTTCAGGTTTTCCGGAACATCACCGCGCAGGATACGATGGGCAAGTCCCTCAACGATGGCAGTCTTACCGGTACCCGGTTCACCTATTAATATAGGATTGTTCTTGGTACGGCGGCTCAGGATTTGCAGCACGCGGCGAATTTCCTCGTCACGGCCGATGACCGGGTCGAGCTTACCGCTTCGGGCAGCCTCGTTCAGGTTGATGGCGTACTTCTCCAATGACTGATAAGTGTCTTCGCTGGATTGTGAAGTCACCTTTTCGCCTTTACGCAGTTCGGTGATGGCGTTGCGGAGTTCGTGCTCCGTCATTCCCGCATCTTTCAGGATGGTGGAAACAGTGCTCTTTACGGTCAGCAATGCCAGCAACAGGTGTTCCAGTGAAACGAACTCGTCACCCATTTCTTTAGAATACTGAGTCGCTTTCTGAAACACATCGTTCGTTTCGCGGCTTAAGTAAGGCTCTCCACCCGAAACTTTGGGCAGGGAATCCGTTTGTTTGTCAAGCACGAGCGCAACCTGTTGTCCGTTCATGCCCAGCTTCTGGAAGATGAAATTAGTGACGTTTTCGCCTACCTTCATCACTCCCTGCATCACATGAACCGGTTCAATGGCTTGCTGTCCGCGGCTCTTGGCCAGGTTCAGCGCTTCTTGCACCGCCTCTTGCGATTTAATGGTAAAATTGTTGAAATTCATATCTTATGTCTCCTTTCTATTTTTCATTTTCAATAACATCTAATGGGGCGCAAAAGATTTGCCAATGGCTTGTTTCTGACAAAATTACAGATTATTTGTAGAAAATGATGACAAAATGTCTTTGTTTTGTCGGAATGCGTAAAGTTACCTTTTATTGGAACTCCATTATGCAGGGCAGTGAATGTTTCCGCATAATCTGAAGTGTCATCTGTCTTAATAATAGCGGGGTTATCTTTAAAGAATACAATTACCTACATGGGGGTGTTGGTAGCTGCATTTATAAATATTGCAGGGCGTAATATATAAATGTGCAAATTTTAAATAAATCGTGTGTATGGCTAAAAGTATTATTGTATCTTTATCGCTTAAACATAAAAACAGAGATGTTATGACAGATAGTATAAAGCTCGCGGAGAATGTGATATTAGTGGATGTAGCATACTTCAATGACGTGGTTAAGGATTTGAAGAGATACTTTGAATTACAGTTGGGGCGTCCGTTGCAGGATATTTATGTGGAGGAGTGGACTTCCTACCTTGCGTTAGATGCCGGAATTCGCGATAAGAATAATCATATAGAAGTTCTTTTTGTCTATGACGGACAGGCAAGCGCATTACTTCATTGTGACCCCTCCGACCTGAAAAAGGACTTGAACGGCGTGGGATTCACTAATCAGTTAGGTGAATTGACTTTCACTTCTGTAACTTCCGAAGGACTTGTCTCTCGCGCGAATCTCTATCTCGATTTGCTGACTATAGCGCTAAACTCAGCCGATGTAAAACGTCTGATGCTGGTTCCGTTTATTGAAGATTATGGTGCCAAGCTCATGGAAGTTTTAGATGAAAACTTGCGGGACGTCACTCCGGAAAAAGCTAAAGAAGTTTTCCTCTTCAATATGGATGAGCCGGCGCGCCCCCTTACATGTAAGTGGGATTTGTTGGGATACTCCATGATGAGAGCCTTGGGTATTAAGGCTGAGGAACTGGAATAATTCTGTTATTAATCACTTATCACTAACACCGTGTCCGATTTTCGTTTAAAAGTCTTCCGTTCCGTAGCGAAGAACCTGAGTTTCACGAAGGCTTCGCAAGAGTTGTTTGTCAGCCAGCCTGCCATTACAAAGCATATACAAGAGCTGGAGAGTACCTATCAGACGCGCTTGTTCGATAGGCAAGGTAGCAAAATCAGTTTAACAGAAGCAGGGAAGTTACTGCTTGAGCACTGCGACCGGATTCTGGAAGATTATAAACGGCTGGAGTATGAAATGCATCTGCTGAACAATGAATATATGGGAGAATTGCGTCTGGGAGCCAGTACAACTATTGCCCAGTACGTCCTGCCTCCTTTACTAGCCAGTTTCATTAAAAAATTCCCGCAGGTGAATCTTTCATTAATGAATGGTAATTCACGTGAAGTAGAGGTTGCTTTGCAGGAGCATCGTATAGACTTGGGACTGGTGGAGGGCGTTTTCCGTCTCCCTAATTTAAAGTATACTACTTTTCTGGAAGATGAACTGGTCGCTGTTGTACGTACCAAAAGTAAGCTGTCCATTGCTGATGAAATAGCTCCTAAGGAACTACTGAATATTCCTCTTGTGCTCCGTGAACGTGGTTCCGGTACCCTTGATGTCATCGAACGAGCTTTATTACAGCACAATATCAAGCTTTCTTCACTTCATGTGCTGATGTATCTCGGCAGTACGGAAAGTATCAAGCTCTTTCTTGAAAACACAGACTGCATGGGAATCATTTCCATCCGCTCTATCTGTAAGGAACTGGCTGCCGGTACTTTCCGCGTCGTAGAAATTAAAGCTATGTCTATGCTCCGTGACTTCTGTTTTGTCCATCAACAAGGGCAGGAGAGTGGGTTGGTACAGGCTTTTATACAGTTTGCCATGCACCATAACCGGAAATTGTGATGGCAATTATTACTTTCGGTTATAATGTATAATTAGATTTAAATAGGATGGATAATGTGAATGGCTTACCTTTGCGCCAATTAAAAAACAAACATTATTAATACTAAATTTAAATCATATGTTTAGTCGCGGAAACAGAGGCAACACTTTGCATGGTATTTTGCTGATTGCCTTATTCTCTTTCTCAGCTTTTTATATTGCTGAGATTCCTTTCGTAAAAAGTCTGTCATTCAGTCCACTCATTGTTGGTATCATTTTGGGTATGATATACGCCAATAGTCTGCGTAATCGCTTACCAGAGACATGGGTGCCGGGTATTAAGTTCTGTACCAAACAAGTGTTGCGTGCGGGTATCGTGTTGTACGGTTTCCGTCTGACACTAACGCAAGTGGCAGAAGTAGGGCTTCCCGCAGTTGTAATTGATACAATTGTGGTTGCAGGCACCATATTTTTAGGTATTTGGTTGGGCAGGTTATTGAAGATTGATAAAGATACTGCGTTGATGACTTCTACTGGTAGTGCCATTTGCGGGGCGGCAGCCGTACTGGGTGCTGAGCCGGTGGTGAAGTGTGAAGGACATAAGACGGCTATTGCTGTATCCACAGTAGTTATATTCGGTACGATTTCTATGTTTTTATATCCCATCATGTATCGTGCCGGACTGCTCGACGGACTGAGTGATATGGGAGTTGCCATCTATACAGGAAGTACCCTGCATGAAGTAGCCCATGTGGCAGGTGCAGGTAATGCAATGGATCCTACAGATGCTTTGGGCATTGCCGGACCCGCGACTATCACGAAAATGATACGTGTGATGATGCTGGCTCCTGTATTGGTTATCATGAGTTTCGCTTTGGCCGGTCGTAAGCGTGTAGATGCCGAAGGTAGACCGGTAAAGAGCAAAATAGCCATTCCCTGGTTTGCTTTTGGTTTCATTGGAATTATTTGTCTGAACTCCCTCCTTCAATACTTGACTGGTGCAGAAACAGTGAAGGACATTCCTTTGAATGGTGCGATTGAATACATCGATACCTTTATGCTGACAATGGCTATGACGGCACTGGGAACCGATACTAGCATTGATAAGTTTAAGCAAGCAGGTGCCAAACCGTTTGTTTTAGCTTTCCTTCTCTATATCTGGCTGGTAGGCGGCGGCTATCTGCTGACTAAATATCTGGTGCCTGCATTGGCATAATCTGATTTAATATGTGTGATCCGAAAAAAGCTATTTGCATTTCGGGTAAAAGTGTTTCGCTCCTATAAGTCATAAGACTGGTAGGAGCGATTTTTTTTCTTTTCTTTGTAACAAAATTCCAATCCGCCACGTCTAACCAATAGATACAACAAGTAAACAGGATTGAGATATAGAAAAGCCCATGGATGCTGAGAGTTTTAAAAATGAGTTTCTGCCCTATCACCGCAAGCTGTACTGCGTGGCCTATCGGCTACTGGAGAATGCGGCTGATGCGGAAGACCTGGTGCAGGAAGCTTATCTGAAGCTATGGGATAAGCGGGAAGGACTGACGGTTATCAGCAACCCGGAAGCGTTCAGTGTCACTTTGGTGAAGAATATGTGCTTTGACTTGCTTCGTTCGGGAAAGTACGTTTTGTCCAGACAATCGGTAGAACTGACTGCCGTGCAGGACGTTTCTCAGACAGATAATCTGGAGATACGTGACGAAGCGAGACAAGTGAAAGATATCATTGCCCACTTGCCCGAACAGCAACAACGGATTGTGAATCTGCGGGACGTCAAGGGCTGTTCTTACGAAGAGATAGAACAAGTGACCGGATTGAACTCTACGAACGTCCGTGTACTGCTGTCCCGGGCAAGGAAAAAGATACGTGAGGAATTTAATAAATGGAATAACTATGAAAGTCGAGGAAATTGAAAGGCTGCTCGCCGAGTTTTACGAGGGGAACACTACCGAGAGCCAGGAAGAGGCGTTGAGAGATTATTTCAGAACAACGGAAGTACCTGAACATCTGCTGAAGGATAAAGAGATTTTTCTTAGCCTTTATCAAGCTGCGGATAGAGATGTGGAAGTTCCTGCGGGGTTGGGGGATAAACTAAGCCTGCTGATTGATGAAAAGGCCGAAGAAGAACAGCGCTTCTTCCGTCCTAACAATGCTAAACGCAACTGGCGCTGGATTGGAGGCATTGCCGCTACCGTATTGTTGCTCATCGGTATCGGATATGGAGTCGACAGGTTGGGAAATGATGTGTGTCCGCCTACACCGCAGGATACATTCTCCGACCCGGAAGAAGCCTATCGCGTGTTGCAGGCAACGTTATTGGAAGTTTCCACCAATCTGAACCAGGGTATTGCCCAGATAAAAGAGACACAGGTGGATATGAAAAAAGTGAATCAGGAAGTAAAAAAAGAAATACAAAGATAAACGGTTATGAAACTCAACAAAATTTTATTGGCAGGTGCGTTGCTGCTGCTACCCCTGCTCTGCCAGGCGCAGAAAAACATATTCAATACTTATAATGATATGAAAGGGGTATCTTCGGTTTATATCTCGAAGGCAATGATCGAAATGAACCCTAATCTTTTCACGAAGGATATTTATATCGGAAAGGTATCCGGCAAGTTGGATTGTGTACAGATCCTTTCTACAATGGATAGTAATATCAAGAAAGACATGCGTAAAGACCTACGTTCGCTGGTGCAGTCTTCAAAATATGAATTGCTGATGAAGCAGAAAGGAACCGTATCCAGTTCTGAATTCTATATTAATAGAAAAGGAGATAAGGTGAAGGAACTGATTATGATAATTGATGGTGCAGCCACTTTGAAGTTTGTCTATCTGGAGGGAGAGATGACGCTGAAAGATATTCAGAACATTATGATGTATCAGAATACCGGTATGAATGAAGGTGGCAACGTATATCGTATTGATGGTAATTTAGACTTGGCTGATGTCAATATATGGGATAGTTTGAAAGGATTGGAGGGCTTGCAAGGATTGGAAGGACTGAAAGGTCTGGAAAGCTTGAAGAGCCTGGAAAGTTTAAAAGGATTGAAAAGTTTGAAAGACTTAAGTAAACTAAAGGATAGCGAATATCTGAAGAAACAGATGGATGCCGATACCTGGAAACGTTTTGAGAAAAGCATGGAGATGCTGGAAGAGCGTTTGGAAAACCTGGAATAGGGCATCCGGCTGATAGGTGTAAATAGTTTGTTGAATAAAGGGGGACCGGTTCCGGTTCCCCTTTATTATAAGAGATTACTTGTCTTTCTTTAATGCTTCGAAAATCAATCCTTCCAGCTCCTCTGCCAGTTCCGGATTATCGAGGATGACCTGTTTGGCTGCATCACGTCCCTGGGCAATCTTAGTGTCGTTATAGCTGAACCAAGAGCCGCTTTTCTTGATGATACCCAATTCTGCACCCAAGTCGATGATTTCACCGGCACGTGAGATGCCTTCACCGAACATGATGTCGAATTCAGCGCGACGGAAAGGAGGAGCCACTTTATTCTTTACAACCTTTACTTTGGTTTGTTTACCAAGAACTTCCTCACCATTTTTTATAGCTTGGCTTCCGCGGATATCGATACGTACGGATGCATAGAATTTCAGTGCATTACCACCGGTCGTTGTTTCGGGGTTGCCGAACATGACGCCAATCTTCTCACGCAATTGGTTGATGAAGATGCAAGTGGTGCGTGTCTTGCTGACAGTACCGGTTAGTTTACGCAGCGCCTGTGACATAAGCCGGGCTTGCAGACCTACCTTGTTCTCGCCCATATCGCCTTCTATTTCTGCTTTTGGCGTTAAGGCGGCTACGGAGTCGATGACGATGATGTCGATAGCTGAGGAGCGAATCAACTGTTCTGCAATTTCCAATGCTTGTTCACCGTTGTCCGGCTGGGAAATAAAGAGATTATCTACATCCACACCCAGTTTGGCAGCGTAGAAACGGTCGAAAGCATGTTCTGCATCAATGAATGCAGCGATACCACCAGCCTTTTGCGCTTCAGCAATGGCGTGGATGGCCAGAGTGGTTTTACCGGATGACTCCGGACCGTAAATCTCGATGATACGTCCACGTGGATAGCCGCCGACACCAAGTGCTACGTTCAGTCCGATAGAGCCAGTGGGAATTACTTCTACTTGTTCGACGATGCCGTCGCCCATTTTCATGATAGAACCCTTGCCAAAGCTCTTTTCTATCTTGTCCATGGCAACTTGCAAGGCTTTCAACTTTTCGCTGGGCGCCATCTTGCTGCCATTTTCATTTTCAAAAATAAGTTCGTCTTTCTTTGCCATATTGCTTTTTATAATTTAGGGTTGACGAGTTGGCCAGATATCAGTTGACAAGGCATGAACCTTCTGTCTTCTTGTCAACTCGTTAACTAATTTCTTTTATTTTCTATAATATCTGTGCGGCGTGATCCTTGGTTTTCACTTCTTTGGGTGTGATGATACGCTCTATCACTCCTTCCTCATTAATGATAAAGGTGGTGCGGAAAGTTCCCATATACTTGCGTCCGTACATACTTTTTTCTCCCCATACTCCGAATTGTTCCACGAGTCTCTTGTCCGTGTCTGCAATGAGGGTGAAGGGCAGTTCGTTTTTCTCTATAAATTTCTGATGCGATTTTTCATTGTCCACGCTTACACCGATCACTTCGTAGCCGGCTTTGCGCAGTTCCGAATAGTTATCGCGTAGGTTGCAGGCTTGTGCCGTGCAGCCTGAGGTCATATCTTTAGGATAGAAATAAAGAACTATTTTCTTTCCTTTATAATCGCTGAGGCGGATTTCTTCGCCTTTCTCGTTGATGCCCAATACTTCGGGCGCTTTATCTCCAACTTGCATAGTCTATTAAATTAAGAATGAAGAACTAAGTATGAAGAATTAGGCTGCGCAATGAAAGTACGCCGAAGGTAATTCTTCATACTTAATTCTTCATTTACATTTATACTTCCAAATCTCCGTCAAACACTTCGTGCCAAGGCAATCCCTGTTTGTTCAGTTGTTCCATGAATGGGTCCGGGTTGAACTCTTCCACATTCCATACACCCGGTTTCTTCCACAAGCCTTTAATGAACATCATGGCACCTATCATGGCGGGAACGCCCGTTGTGTAGCTTACGCCTTGCATCCCCGTTTCTTTATAAGCTTCCTGGTGGCTGCAATTGTTGTAGACGTAGTAAGTACGTTCTTTTCCATCTTTCAGACCACGGATACGGCAACCGATGGAGGTTTCTCCCTCGTAGTTTTCACCCAAGTCTTGCGGGTTAGGCAACACGGCTTTCAGGAATTGCAGCGGAACAATCTTCACTCCGTTATAATCCACTTCATCAATACGTGCCATGCCGATGTTTTGGATTACACGCAGGTGAGTCAGATATTCCTGACCAAACGTCATCCAGAAACGTGCACGCTTGATGGTGGGGAAATTCTTCACCAAAGATTCCAGTTCTTCGTGATATAACAGATAAGAATCGCGCGGTCCGATGTTCGGATAGGTCAGATCCTTGTGAATTTCCAGTGGTTTGGTAGTTACCCATTCGCCGTTTTCGTAGAAACGACCGTTCTGGGTAATTTCACGGATGTTGATTTCCGGATTGAAGTTGGTGGCAAATGCCTTGTGGTGATTGCCGGCGTTACAATCTACGATGTCCAGATATTGCATTTCGTCGAAATAATGTTTGGCGGCGTAAGCGGTATAAATGCCGCTCACACCCGGGTCGAAACCGCAACCGAGGATAGCCGTCAGTCCGGCATCTTCGAAACGTTTTTTGTATGCCCACTGCCAACTGTATTCAAAGTGAGCCACATCTTTCGGTTCGTAGTTGGCTGTATCCAGATAGTTGACCCCACTTTTCAGACAAGCTTCCATGATAGTGAGGTCTTGATAGGGGAGTGCTACGTTTATGACGATTTCGGGTTTGAAGCTATTGAAGAGAGCTACCAGTTCGTCCACATTGTCGGCATCCACCTGTGCGGTCTGGATATTGGGGTTACCGATTGCTTTTACGATAGCGTCGCATTTGGACTTTGTGCGGCTGGCAATCATGATGTCTGTGAATACATCCGGATTTTGAGCCACTTTGTGCGCAACAACGGTACCTACACCGCCTGCACCGATAATAAGAACTTTACCCATTTCTTTTGATTACATTGTTAAATTTGAATTCACATTGTTATAAATGATAATTTACCAGCGTAGCGCTGGAGCAAGGTTTCCTTTCGGCATACTCATTGACGTGATAGTGCCTGATAGGCTGAAAGCCTTTTATCTTATAGCCCAGGGCAACGCCCTGGGGGATTGCCATGTGTTTCTCTTTGCGCCCTGTAAGGGCATAACAGCACACATGGGCTTTTGCCCTTACAGGGCGTAAGATTGTGGGATCACCCATTACCCAGGGTGTTATCCTGGGCTGTAAGATAAAAGCCTTTCAGGCTTAGGGGATGCACGCCGATAAATTATCATTTATTTTTGGTGAGCAAATATAGGATTTAATTCGCAGATAAACATTAAAATCCTGCTAAATACTTTCTGAAAAAAGCATCTGCCTTCAAACAAACTACCCACATTATGGGTTATTTTTTATATATATATTTACTTTAGCAAGTATAGGCTTCACTTCAGCATAATGCAAATAAATTTGTTTATACGCTCAGTTTGCACTATATTTGCCCCGCGAAAATTAACTTAAACAACGAATAACGATGAAAAAAGTATTTGTTTCTCTCTGTATGGCAGGAGCTTTAGTAGCTTTGTCATCTTGTCGCTCATCCAAAGATGCTGCGGCGCTGTCTTCCATCAGTGGTGAATGGAATATCATAGAAATCAACGGCGCTGCCGTAGTTCCCGCTCCTAACCAGGAATTTCCCTTTATCGGTTTTGATACGACTACCGGAAAAGTGTTCGGTAACAGTGGTTGCAACCGTATGATGGGGTCGTTCGATGTGAACGCTAAGCCCGGCACGATTGATCTTGGAGGCATGGCAAGTACCCGTATGGCTTGTCCGGACATGACATTGGAACAAAACGTATTGTCTGCTTTAGGACAGGTGAAGAAGTATAAGAAGTTGGGCAAGGAGAACATAGCCCTGTGCGGTTCGTCCAATCGTCCTATTATTGTATTACAAAAGAAAGCTTCTACAGTGAAACTATCAGACTTGAGTGGTAAGTGGATGATTTCCGAAGCCGGTGGTCAGGCTATACCCGAAGGAATGGAAAAGCAACCGTTTATTGAATTCAATCTCAGTGAAAAGAGAATACACGGCAATGCCGGTTGTAATCTTATCAACGGCGGGTTTGTTGCAGATAATGAAAATTCATCCGCTATATCTTTCCCGCAACTTGTAAGCACCATGATGGCTTGTCCGGATATGGAAGTAGAAGGCCGTGTGATGAAAGCCTTGAATGAGGTGAAATCTTTCGGTAAACTGGCAGGCGGAGGCATCGGCCTTTACGATGCGGGCAATACGCTGGTAATGGTGTTGGTGAAGAAATAATTCAGATAATCAGAAGATAAAAAAAACAGGGTGTCAATGTTTGGATTGACACCCTGTTTTTGCTTTAATGGGATACGACTTTCAGTCCGATGATAGAGCCGATCAGTGTCATGATAAAGACCAATCTCCATACAGTGGCAGGCTCTTTGAATATCAATATCCCCGCCAATACGGTTCCCACTGCACCTATTCCCGTCCATACTGCGTAGGCCGTGCCGATGGGTAAGGTTTGCGTTGCTTTTATCAACAAAAACATACTGATACTCATAGAAACTAGGAAGCCTGTAAGCCACCAGTACATCTCGCTTCCGGTTGTCTCTTTCACTTTGCCTATGCACGATGTAAATGCCACTTCAAACAGTCCGGCAACAACTAAATATATCCAACTCATAACTTTTGTTTTTAGGTACAAAGGTCATGAATTGATCTGACTTCTGGTTTAACAAATGATAAAAAGTGATTTTACCGGAACTTTGCCCGGATGCGGCTTAGGCTGACTTGTGTAATGCCCAGGAATGAAGCAATATAACCTAACTGTACTCTTTGCAGAAGGCCGGGATTGTTATTCATCAGTTCCCTGTAACGCTCCATAGACGTTTTAAGCTGTCTGCTGATGAACCGCTCTTCGGTTTTGAGCAGTTCCTGTTCTGCAAATTCCCTTCCCCAGTTAGCTATGTGTATGTCTTTACCGAAGAGTTCATGCAAGGCTTGTTTCTTCACTTCATACAATTCACACTCTTCCAGAAGTTCTATATTCTCATAGCCTTTCTGCCCGTTCACATAGCTTTTCATTGAAACTATCGTATCCCCTTCGCGTCCAAACCAAAAAGTGATTTCATTATCTGCCATCTCGGTGTAGGCACGCACAATCCCTCGCTTGATGAAGTATACTTTGGTCTCCACCTTATCCGCCCTGAACAGTATGTGTCCTTTGGGGTAAGTGACTTCGGTAATAATCTCCTTCAATGCATTTTTCGATGCTTCCGGGAGGATACCTATGTTATCGATAATCTGATTTATGTCCATTGGATGCTGTTTTTTGTTTATGGTCACAAAGGTAATACAATAAAGCTGTATTTGGCCTGCATGATACTTTGTTAACATTGGTATCGTTTGGCTGATATTTGATACAAATGCCGCATAAAAATGGAAAAGAAATGAAGCAAACTTTTGATGCGATTGTTCTGATTAGGAATAACTAACTTCAAGCTGTGCATCAATTAACTTCCTACAGTGCAATAATTAATTCTTTTTCATGCATCAAAATAGTAGGCTGCTTATAACCAGCCAATGGGCTGTTTATAGCCGACTTATTGGGCGCTTATAACCAACCCATTGGCTGCCTATAAACGTCTTACTTATTTCTTGCAATGAAGAAACTTAATTGATGGAGCGAAGAGAATTAATTTAGGCATCGCTGGAAGTTGGTTACACTTAGACGTGCAAACTAATCATGCGAATCAGAAGTTGAAACATATTCATAACTGAAATGACAGAAAATTTGAGGCGTCCGTTAGCGAATTATTTCCTTCTTTTCAGACCTGCCCGTATTCTGCTCAAAGATTGTGGCGTGATATGTAGATACGATGCAAGATGTTTCAGTGGGACATCTTGCAATAGTTCCGGGTTTTCTTCCATTAAAGTCAGGTAGCGTTCTTTGGCGCTGGGAGTGCCGTATGCCACTGTGTAACTGTCAATGAGCAGGATTTCCTGTTCAAAAACTTTCCTGCCGAAATTGGCTAATCCAATGGATTTATTGAAAAGTTCCTCCAGAGCGGATTTGGCAATGCAGTAGGCGGCGCTTTCATTCACGGATTCAACATTGACCAAAGAAACTTCATTGTTGACGTATCCCCATGAGCAAAAGGCTATCTCGCCTGTTCCGGCAAACCAGAGAGAGCTTTCGGTTCCATCCATCATGTAGTAAGAGCGCCAGATACCTTTCTTTAGAATATAAAAATTAGTATTGCGTTCTCCTTCTTGTACAATCGTTTCCCCCTTACTGAAGTGATATTCTGTCATGTGTGACAAAAGTTCACGCAGGCTTTCTTCCGGGAGTCTGTATCTTTGGCAGAATTTCTTTATCATTGTTTCCATGTTGCAAAGATACTATATTTTTTTCGCGCTTCCTTTTTGCCCTTATATAAATAATGAGTATGAAGAGAGTGGTCAGTAATTCAGCCAACGGAGTTGCCAGCCAGATACCCGAATTGCCGAGGAGTAAAGGAAGCCCGAAGAAACAAGCCGTCAGCAAGACAAAACCGCGCAACAGGGTGATGATAGTGGCATAACGTGCCCGCTCCACACTCTGGAAATAGCCGATGGAAACAATGTTGGCTGCAAAGAAAATAAATCCGGTGGCATACAGGGGAAGGCCTTTACTGGCTATTTCGTAAGCCGGATAACTGCGGTCAATGAACATGGAGACAATCTCAGGACTGAACAATATGGTTATCAGTGCAAAAGCTGCACCGCAACAAATGGCTGTTTTCAGTGCCAGCAGGTAGGCACGGCGGACACGGGTTTCCTTGTGCAGTCCGTGATTGTAGCTGATGATGGGCTGTGCGGATTGGGCAATGGCATTGTACACCATAAATATAATAGGAAAGAAGTAACAGGCTATGCTGAACGCTGCCACCCCTTCTTCCTTCAGATAATGGATGAACACGATGTTGCCGACAAACATCATACAGGCAATGGCTACTTCGCACAGGAACGCGGAGGAACCCAGATGGCACATATAACCTATGTTACGGCGGGTCAGTTGCATACTTTTGCGGCTCAACTTCACAGGGTAGAAGCGCAGGGAACATTTGCGGCGGGAGAGATAAATGATTATCATCAGTGCGCCGACCGTAGTACCGATGGCACTGGCAATGGCAGCACCGAACATTCCCCAGCCAAAGGGGAAGATGAACAGGTAATCAAGGATGATGTTCAGCACGGCAGCCACTACGTTGCACATCATGGCAAAATTAGGCGAACCGTCCAGACGCAGGAAGAACATACCTGAATTGAGCAAGGCGGTAAATACCGAGAACGGAACAAACCATAACATATATTCCACTGCCAATGGAGTCAATCGTTCCGAACCACCCAATAAGTGCACCACCTGAGGGGCAAAGAAACAGAATAGGGTAGAGGTGGTTATCAGTAATAGTGAGGATATGACTATGGACTGTGTGATATTGATGCGGGCAGCCTTTACCTTTCCGTGAGATAGATGGATAGATGCCACAACGGATGCCCCTACACCAAACATCAACCCGACACCGGTGGAGAATAACCATAACGGTGCTACTATATTTACTGCTGCAAGTGCGTCGCTGCCGATACCTTTTCCTACGAATATCCCGTCTGTAATGACGAATAGGGCAGAAAATATCATGCCCAGTACAGTGGGAAGTAATAATTTGCGGAACAATGCCGCGATGTCCATGTTTTTAAAATCAATATTGTCTCTTTCCATAATATGTTAGTTACGAGATACAGGCTATTCCTGTTTTCGCCTGCAAAAGTAGTGTTTTTGCGCAGGACGGAGATTAACATATGGTAATTTTCGACAGAAAAGTATGGAAGAATTCTGCCAAACTGACAGCCTTTCTGCCAAGCAATAAAATTACAACCCTTCTGAACAATTTGGCACGACGTTTGTCTTTCTATTGGCGTCTGCTGCTGAGGCAGACGAGATGAAACTTGAATAATAACAAATAAAATAGTAACGATCATGGGAAAAATTATTGGTATTGACTTAGGAACTACAAACTCTTGCGTTTCTGTATTCGAAGGAAACGAACCTGTAGTAATTGCAAACAGTGAAGGAAAACGCACTACTCCGTCTATCGTAGCATTCGTAGATGGCGGCGAGCGTAAGGTGGGTGACCCTGCAAAACGTCAGGCTATCACGAACCCGACCAGAACCGTGTTCTCAATCAAACGTTTCATGGGTGAAACATGGGATCAGGTACAAAAAGAAATTGCCCGTATGCCTTACAAGGTTGTAAAGGGTGACAACAATATGCCGCGTGTGGATATAGACGGCCGTCTGTATACTCCGCAGGAAATTTCAGCCATGATTCTTCAGAAAATGAAGAAGACTGCTGAGGACTATTTAGGACAGGAAGTTACGGAAGCTGTCATCACCGTTCCGGCTTACTTCTCCGATTCTCAGCGTCAGGCTACCAAAGAAGCCGGTCAGATTGCCGGTCTGGAAGTGAAACGTATCGTGAACGAACCGACAGCCGCTGCATTGGCTTACGGTATCGACAAAGCGAACAAAGATATGAAGGTTGCCGTATTCGACCTTGGTGGTGGTACATTCGATATCTCTATCCTTGAATTCGGTGGCGGTGTGTTCGAAGTATTGTCAACAAACGGTGACACTCACCTCGGTGGTGACGACTTTGACCAGGTAATCATCAACTGGCTGGCAGAAGAATTCAAGAACGACGAAGGTGCCGACCTGACTCAGGATCCGATGGCTATGCAACGTCTGAAAGAAGCTGCTGAAAAGGCTAAGATTGAATTGTCTTCTTCTACAAGCACTGAAATCAACTTGCCGTACATCATGCCGGTAGGTGGTGTGCCCAAGCACTTGGTTAAGACTTTGACTCGTGCTAAGTTTGAAGCTCTGGCTCATAGTCTGATTCAAGCTTGTCTGGAACCCTGTAAGAAGGCTATGTCTGATGCCGGTTTGAATAATGCTGATATCGACGAAGTAATCCTCGTAGGTGGTTCTTCCCGTATTCCGGCTGTACAGAAGTTGGTTGAAGATTTCTTCGGCAAGGCTCCTTCCAAAGGTGTGAACCCGGATGAAGTAGTAGCAGTGGGTGCTGCTGTGCAGGGTGCTGTATTGACGGATGAAATCAAGGGTGTAGTATTGCTGGATGTTACTCCGCTGTCTATGGGTATTGAAACTCTGGGTGGTGTAATGACGAAGTTGATTGACGCTAACACTACTATTCCGTGCAAGAAGAGCGAAACTTTCTCTACAGCTGCCGACAACCAGACGGAAGTTACCATCCACGTATTGCAGGGTGAACGTCCGATGGCTGCGCAGAACAAATCCATCGGTCAGTTCAATCTGACAGGTATTGCTCCGGCTCGTCGTGGTGTTCCTCAGATTGAGGTAACGTTTGACATCGATGCTAATGGTATCTTGAAGGTATCTGCCAAGGATAAGGCTACCGGTAAGGAACAAGCGATCCGTATTGAGGCTTCCAGCGGTTTGAGCAAAGACGAGATTGACAGAATGAAGGCTGAGGCTGAAGCTAATGCAGAAGCTGATAAGAAAGAACGTGAGAAGATTGACAAGCTGAACCAGGCTGACTCAATGATTTTCACTACTGAAAATCAGTTGAAGGAATTAGGCGATAAGCTGTCGGCTGAAAAGAAAGCTCCGATTGAGTCTGCTTTGCAGAAACTGAAAGACGCTCACAAAGCACAGGATTTGGCTGCGGTAGATACTGCAATGGCAGAATTGAACACTGCATTCCAGGCTGCAAGCGCTGAGATGTATGCACAAAGCGGTGCACAAGGTGGTGCCCAGGCTGGTCCTGATATGAATGCCGGACAAGCTGGCGGTGCTCAGGATAATAGCAAGCATGGTGATAATGTGCAGGATGCTGATTTTGAGGAAGTCAAATGATTCCGATAAGGAAACAGATAACAAGCAATAAGCAAAAGCGTGCAGCTCAATGAGTTGCACGCTTTTTGCGTTTATGGGGTTCATGGTTGCTATGCGGTTTCTATGGGCTTTTTTATCTCTTATTTGCGACATGTTTGCGACACGTCTTATTTGGCGATAAGGTACAACTTAGATTGATATAAACCATTTAAAACGAGAAGAATATGCCAAGAGGAAATTACACCATTCAAAGAAGTTGTGAGGAGTGCGGTAAAATCTTTACTCCTCCCACATTGATGTCAAAGTATTGTTGTCCAACCTGTTCCAAGAGAGCATACAAGAAAAGGCAAATCGCAAAAGAAAAAGAGGCAATACGCCAAGCATTGGTCAGGCGAATACCATCCAGTAAGGGGTATCTGACAGTTAAAGAGTCTGTACTGATTTACGGCATTAGTAAAGATGTACTTTATCGTATGATACGGCAGGGATTGATACCATCATACAATTTTGGGCAACGTCTGACACGCCTTAGTCGGCAGTATATGGATGAACACTTCAAAACAAAGGATGGCAGTAGAAAAAGAAAAAAGGATGCATTGTCCTTTGAACCCAAAGACTGTTACACTATCGGAGAGATTGCTAAAAAGTTCCATATCAATGACAGCAGTGTCTTTAAGCACATACGCCGTCATTCTATTCCTACACGCCAAATCGGTAATTATGTTTATGTTCCCAAATCTGAAATTGATAAATTATATAAGTCGTTATGAAGAAAGCATTACCCCATACCAAAGTGACCGTCAAGCTCAGAAGGTCGAATTACAAAGAAGAGTGGTATCTGATTATAGAGTCGTACCCGGTTTACAAGCGAGGTTCTAAACGGGCAAGCCGTGTGGTGGAATCTATTAACCGGACTATATCCACACCCATTTGGGATAAGTCGTCCATTGCACGTATCTTGCCGGATGGAACATTCAACTATAAGCCTAAGCGTGATTTGAATGGAATTATCCAATGCCGTTCAACGATAGATCAAGAGGCTTGTATCTATGCCGACAATGTGCGTAAGTTACGCCAGCACGAATACGATAGTGCCGTCCTCTACACTGATAAGGAGAACGAAATCGCGGCACAAAATGAACGAAGCGAACAGGACTTTATCAAATACTTCAATGGCATCATCAGCAAACGGCATCCAAATAGCTCTAATTCAATCATAGTCAACTGGACCCGTGTGGGAGAATTGTTGAAAATCTATTCGCAAGGCAACCCGATCCCGTTTAAGACGATTTCCGTAAAACTACTTGAAGACATCAAGATGTTCCTGTTACGTGCCCCGATGGGAGGCAATAAGAAAGGGACTATCTCACAGAATACGGCATCCACCTATTTCTCCATCCTCAAAGCCGGATTGAAACAGGCGTTCGTTGATGAATATCTGACGGTTGACATCAGCGCAAAAGTAAAAGGAATAACAAACATAGAGACACCTCGTGTTGCACTTACCATGAATGAAGTACAAATGTTGGTTGATACTCCTTGCAAGGATGACGTTTTGAAACGTGCGTTCTTGTTTTCTATCCTTACAGGATTGCGACATAGCGATATTCAAGCATTGAAATGGCAGCAGATTCAACAGACAAGTAAAGGTACATGGCAAGCGGTCGTGGTTCAGCAAAAAACGAAACGCCCCGATTATAAGCCAGTCATTCAACAAGCCCTTCAACTATGTGGTGAACGCCCAAGTAATGATGAAGCACTCGTTTTTGAGGGATTGACAGATGCCTCTTGGATTTCCCGTCCTTTGAAAGCTTGGATAGAAGCATCTGGCATCAAGAAACATATCACCTTCCATTGTGGAAGACATAGCAGATTTTCTTTCTTGCTAAAATTCAAGCACTTGCAAAACATTTCAGCTTAATAGGTAACGATTTAGAAACCAGCGAAATTCTGTATTTCACCTCGTTTTGCAGTAATTCAAAAGAACGCTTTTCCTAAATGCAAAGGTAATATTATTTTTTGAATAATAAACCTTTGCAGATAGTCAAATTCAATAAATTATCAACTATGGTCGCTTGAATTTATATTTAAGTCCATACTCTTCAAGTTTGCCATATAGTGTTGACCGTCCTATTCCGAGCAGTTCGGCGGCAACCTTGCGGTTCCCGTTCGCTTGCTCCAACGCACGCATTATCCGCTCCTTATCCTCCGCGTCATTGCGCAAGGCAAAGCTGACGGGAGAGGTCGGTTTCGTCACGGCAAGTTCCAAATGCTCTTTCGTGACAAGCCCGGTCTGCGCCTGCAACACCGCACCCATGATTTTCTGCCGAAGCTCACGGACATTGCCCGGCCAAACATGGGTCAGCAATGTCTTCCGGGCTTCTCCATCAAATCCGATAACGTCGCATTCCAGTTCTTTGTTCGCAATCTCGCGGAAAAATTCCGCCAGTGGCATGATGTCCTCCTGACAGTCGCGCAACGGCGGGACGGTTATCTCGAAGTCATGCAGACGATATAACAGGTCTTGTCGGAATCGCTTTTCATTCACAGCTGCCTCCAGATCTTCGTTGGTGGCGGCGATGATACGGACATTGAAACTTTTATCCGTCTTATCACCTATCTGACGGTATCTCCGTTCCTGTATGGCGCGCAGAAGCATCTGCTGGGTTTCCGATGCGAGGTTGCCAACCTCATCCAAGAACAGCGTGCCGCCTTCCGCCTCATGGAAATAGCCTTTCTTGCTATTGTCCGCACCCGTGAACGCTCCTTTTACGTGTCCGAAGAATGCCGACGGCGCAAGCTCTTTGGAGAGTGAACCGCAATCCACAGCCACAAACGGCTTTCCTGCCCGCTTGCTCTTGTCGTGCAGCAGGTGGGCGATATGTTCTTTCCCCGTACCGTTCTCACCGAATATCAGCACGCTCATGTCGGTGGGGGCTACCAGCCTTATCCGCTTCATGATGGCTTGAAACGCCGAGCCGTTACGGGAGAATACCGGCATACGGCTTCTTCCGATACTCCGTTCTTTCAATATGGTGCGGAGCAAAGGGACGAGTTTGTCTTCTACGAGCTGCTTAGGTATGTAGTCCAGCGAGCCGAGTTTCATGCTTTCGACTGCCGTATGCACTTCGGCATAGTCGGTCATGATGATGAACGGCTGCATCATTCCTTCCTTTCGCATCCAACGTAACAGGTCGATGCCGTCACCGTCAGGCAGACGCAAGTCGGAAACTATGATGTCTGATTCTGTCGCCTGTTGCAGATATTTCTTTGCGGTCGAGAGGTGGAAAGCCTGCACGGTGCGGAATCCCTCACGAGCCAGCAGGTTGCAGACAAACTCACAATACACGATGTTGTCCTCCACCACGATGATTTTTGTTTTATCCATTATTATATTTTCTCCTTTCCTCCTTTGCCAATCGGATAATATCCGCACCCATATTCAGAACGGTAGTCACGGCTTTGTTTAGTGCTTCGTAATCAGGAGTGGGGCTATTTCCATGAAGCAGTTTATAAAGTTCTCTCAACGGTTGGTCGGCACGGAGTATCTCCCACGAGCTTCGCAGGTGGTGTGTCATGGCGTCCAGTTCTTGAAAGTCTTTCCGTTGTTCCGCATCCCTGACCGCCTGCATCTCCTTTTCGGTTTCCGCTATCAGTTTATCCAGCATGACGGATTCATTGCCGTAGGACAGCAGGGAGGTGAAATCCGGCTTTTCATTCAGTTTACCTTTCATGGCGCATTTGTCTGAAACCTCCATCAGTTCCGATATGGAGAACGGTTTGAACAGACATCCGGCAAATCCTCGTTTCAAAAGTTCCTCCGCATCGCAACTGCCCGAAGCGGTTGCCACGACCACCGGGATGGTTTGGGAATTACCCACATTGGACGAGCGCAGAAGTTCCAATAGTTCAAAGCCGTTTATACCGGGCATATTCAGGTCTGTCAGCAGCAGATTGTATTCCTTTCGACGTATCATTTCCATCAGTTCTGCAGCATCGGTGCAGGTGTCGCAGTGTATTCCCTCTTGGGCGTACATCTCTTTCAGCATCAGAAGCAGCACCTCGTCATTGTCAATGGCGACAACATTGAGGTTTCTATCTTTTGGGTGAATATAGGTCTGTATTGTTTGCTCCGCTACCTCTTCAGCTTTCTGCATGGGAATCTCCACCGTGAACCGGCTGCCTTTCCCTTTTGCACTGTCCAATCTTATTTCCCCGTGAAGCATCGTCACGATATTATGCACGATGGCAAGCCCAAGTCCGAAGCCGTCTTTTGCAGCGGCATTTGAAAGACGTTCAAATGCATTGAACACACGTTGTTGTTCCTCTTCGGTCATACCTGTACCCGTGTCTTCGACTATCAGTGTCAGCACTCCGTTGGTATAGTCAGCAGTCAGCGACACACCGCCTTCTTCAGTGAATTTGATGGCGTTTGACAATAGGTTGTTCCCGATTTGGATTATCCGTTCCTTGTCGGTCAGTACAACAGCATCGCTTACATCTCTCACGGTCAAGGAAAGCCCTTTGTTCAGGGCTATTGGCATAAACTCCGTTTCGAGGGTATGCGTGATTGTGGAAATACGGCAGGGTAATAGTTTGGGCTGTTCCTTGCCGTTATCCAAGCGGAAAAAGTCCAGCAGGGTGTTGAGCATATCCCGCATACGGTTGGAAGATTGTTGTATGCTTTGAATGAAATGCGTATAGTCCCCCTTACTGCACTCTTTCTGCAACAACTCGGTATAGCCGGTTATTGCTGTCAGCGGTGTACGCAGTTCGTGGGTGATAGTATGCACCGCTTTCTTCCGGGAGGCTATCAGTGCGTCATTCTGTTGCACGGATTGTTTCATTTGCCCTATCAAATCCGTTGTCTTGCGCTTGTATTGTTCAATGCTCTTGGCATCACGGTGTATGATAATATATGAAATGACCAACAGCAAAAGGACAAATCCCATTAAACCGCCTATCTGTATAAATGATTTTTCACGCATGGCAACGATTTCGTCTTCCCGGCTTTGCAAATCGGATTGCACCTTATTCTCTATTTGGCAAATCAGTCCTTGCAACTGTCTGTTAAGTTCTGCATTACGAGCAGCAAGACTATCGGCTTGTTCCGATAAACGGCGGCTCTGTGCTTTCTGTTCGCTGATCATGTTTCTATTGGGAGAACGAAGCGTAGTAGTTGTTGTTGGCTTCGTTTCCTCTTTCTTGCCGAAGATGCCCAAGAATCCTTTACGCTTGGGTTTCTTGGGTTGTTCCTGCACAATCTTCTGCACAATAACCTGTGATTGATTGGCTATCTTCCTGTTGATGGATTGTTGCTCATCCATTAACCGAACAATCTGGAACATCTGTCGCTCCTTATCCTCTAAAAGACTACGCACACTGTCAATCCGCTCAATCGAATGAATTTTATTGAACAGGCACAATGTGCCGTCCAATGCAGTGCGTTGGGCATGGTAATTCTCCAAATCCGCTTCGTCCCAATCCAATACAGTTTCTCCTAACAAAGAGAACTCTATCAACCTGATATGAATACAATTAACCTCCTTCCTGAATTCATTTATACGTCGATTGCCAACCTCCAATGCTTCCACTTCCTGCCATTCATGAAACCACAAATACATAATGCCAGCTATCAATAAACATATTAACAAATAGCCTGTACCAATCAGTGTACGAAGAAGTTCAGTCCGTTTAATATGAATTATCATTTTTGTGCCTTGTCCTTATCTAAATGCTCTTGCATGTTTTTGACTTGCTTGAACATCACACATTATATTATTTTGTTTATCTATTGAACCCTCTGTAAAAGGTTATGCTTCCAAGTTATTGAGTTAAAACACTTATATAATGCAGCATAGTAATGACTAATACTTCGATAACATTTTCAATTTTTGATATGACATACTCTTAACTCTGTAATCATATTTTGGTTGTTTTGTAATTGATTGAAGTGTTTAACTTTTACCGAGATGGAAGTTTGTTCCTTATTTCCCCAAAAAAAGTCTCCAGAATATACAACCCTGCTTTTCCAATACAACGTGCCTTCGATAAAGAATTTATAGTTTCCCTTTGGAACACGATTACCATTGTCGTCTGTCCCATCCCATTGATAAACCAATATGCCATTTTGGGGAGTCGCCCCTGTTATAGCATCCACTTGTACGGAGGACATTTCTTGCGGTTTTGCCTTGTTTACCCAAAAAGGGATAGCATCCTCCCTATATTCATATCCACCTTTTGCTGTAAATGATGTTGCGTAGATAGTACGTACCAATTTCCCCTTTTCATTCTCTATCCATATAGCATATTGACTGGAAGCTATTCCGCCACGTTGGAATTTGAAAGAAATTTCCAATCGTTCTTCTGTACAGTTGAGTGTCCGTTTGTTTTCTGTTTGCGGCGGATTACTCCTTTGCTGGCTTCCCTTAACAGACAATAACGAACTTAATCCACCGAAAAATAGCAAAATAAATAATGCTTTTTTCATTTCTTTCCTATTTTTATTAGAACACTTGTGATGATAATTCTGGTCTTTGGTCTTGATGCCAATAAGGATAAGGTTTTTCCGTCTTGCTGGCGACATCAAGGCGATTAATTTGTTCTACAGTAAGTTTCCAGCCCACTGCACCGAGGTTCTGGCGAAGTTGTTCCTCAGAACTTGCTCCGATTACAAGACTGCACACTGTAGGGCGTTGCAATAACCAGTTTAACGCAATCTGTGCCACACTCTTGCCCGTTTCCAACGTCAGTTCTTCCAATACGTCCACTATGTCATACAACCGATTGTAAGATACTACATTATCCCTTATAGGCGCACCACCGCGCGCAACCCTTCCGTTTTGTGGCACTGGATTATTTCTGCGATAACGACCACCCAAACGTCCGGCAGCAAGTGGACTCCAGATTATACTACCTACTTGTTGTTCTATACCGAGTGGCATCAATTCCCATTCAAAATCACGGTTTAATAGTGAGTAATACACCTGATGCGCCACATATTTATTCCATCGACACCTTTCAGAAACAGAAAGCGACTTCATCAGTTGCCACCCGGAAAAGTTGGAGCAACCGATATAACGTATCTTGCCGCTTGTCACTAAATCGTCCAAAGCCCGGAGCGTCTCCTCGACAGGCGTGTTGGAATCGAAACCGTGGATATAATAAAGGTCGATGTGGTCTGTGCCGAGACGACGCAGACTCGCTTCGCAGGCCTCTATCAAATGAAAGCGCGAAGCTCCCTCCTCGTTACGGCTTTCTCCCATTGGAAATGCCCCTTTGGTAGCAATGAGTAGCCTATTGCGCTTTCCTGCAATTGCCTTCCCCAATATTTCTTCGGCAAATCCACGTGAATACATATCTGCTGTATCAAACATATTCAATCCTGCACCCAGACATATATCAACCATTTGCGTGGCTTCTTTTACTCCGGTATGCCCCCAATTTTCAAATCCATGAGAACCTCCAAATGTCCCTGTCCCCAATGTCAATGCCGGGACAAATAGTCCAGAACCATTCAATTTACGATATTCCATACATTTATTTTATCTGTTCATACTTCACATCATAATAGTAACAAAAGTACTGATATACAAGTGACAGCCGTTGTAAAGGTACGGAAACCTTTTTCCGGCAGTCGTTTTACTAAAAGAATACCAACCACACCACCCATTAAGATAAATGGAATGGTAAAGATGTCCAAAACAAGCGATAGGCTCGTAATGTTGTTCCATGCAAACATCTGTACTGGAATTTTCAGATAGTTGATTACAAGAAAGAACCATGCGTTTGTTCCGACAAAACTGTATTTCGGCATCTTTACCGACAAAAGATATATGGCCATTACCGGGCCTGCGGCATTCCCTATCATAGTGGTAAACCCACCTAAAAGTCCGAAAAACGGCCCATACCACCAACAAGACGAAAGTTTGTTCTCTTTTCCTTTCCACTCGGACCAAAACATAATGAGCAGCACGATGGCAAGACATCCTCCCATAAGATGTTTGAACGCTGCTGGTGGTACGACCTTGTCCACAAGCAGAGCCAAGATGAACCCTACCAAAGCAGCCGGAAGTAGTTTGAAAACGTATTTCCATTCTGCGATGCGTCGGTAGTAAAGAACAGCAATCAAATCAGCTATACACAAAATGGGCAAAATCAATCCCGTTGAAGGCTTTGCTCCGAATGCAAGAGCCAAGAGAGGAACTGATATCAGACTTAACCCCTGAATGCCTGTTTTGGACATGCCGATTATGAAAGCCGATAAAAAGAGTATCCCCCAATCTGTGGGGGATTGAATCAACATTGACCACTCCATAATCTTACCTGCCTTTACAATCCGAGAACATACTTCAGTTCCTCTCTCATAATACTCTCGTCAACATCTTTTCCTGTCCAGTACTTAATGGCTATTACAGCCTGATTTACCAGCATATTCATGCCGGGAAGCACATGCCTGCATCCTTTGCTTATGGCATCTTTCACGAAATGCGTATATGCAGGATTAGGTATGCAGTCGGCAACAACCATATTAGGCTTTAAAGAATCAATATTGATATTCAGTCGCTGTTCAATGTTGGGATATAATCCTACGGAAGTGGCATTGATGACAATATCTGTGTCAGAAGGGATATCAAAAGAGTGATCCCATAGCACAAATGAAGCTTTAGCCGGGGTGTGTCGGTTTAGCAAATCTACTAATGTTTGTCCTCCTTCATCTATATTAAGCACTATGATGTCAGAAGCTCCGGCCAACGCCATTTCAACACAGATAGCACGTGATGCACCTCCGGCTCCAAATACCACCAATTTTTTTCCGGCAATTTCCGTCACTTCTGAAATGGCTTTTACGAAACCTTTTCCATCGGTGTTTTCTCCGCGTGTAGTGCCATCTTTTTCGATGATGACAGTATTTACTGCACCGATAATACGGGCTGATTCTCCAAGCGTATCGAGGTATTTGATGACCTCGACTTTATTCGGTATGGAACAGTTGAATCCTCGCCATCCCATAGCTTTGGCTCCTACAACGGCTGCTTCAAGATTTTGTGGACCGACTTCGCAGTTGATATAGCGGTAGTGTAATCCGTGGTGACGGAATGCAGCTTCCATGATTGCTACCGTTGGATTTTCTGCCGCCGGCTTCGCAAAAGACCCAAGCAATCCGGGAAGAAAATCGGATGCCGGAGCGTAATTTTTCAAATCGTCAATGCTCATAATTGGATAATTATGTTGTTTACTAAATTCAATTATCTCAGGAAGTTTTGCCATAGTCCCGTCCTCATTTGTCAGTTCGCACAACACTGCATAAGGTTGAAGCCCTGCCAGTTTCATAAGCTCCACACTCCCCTCTGTATGGCCTTCGCGCTCTTTAATACCACCGGGACGGGCAATCAGCGGAAAAACATGTCCCGGACTGTGGAGTGATTTGCATGTAGCGTTTTCTGCAATTGCAGCTTTTATCGTCTTGACACGATCGGCAGCAGATACACCGGTGGTCACTCCTTCGGCTGCTTCTATGGAAATAGTGAAAGCTGTGCCATAAGTACTGGTATTATGTTCTACCATAAGCGGCAGATTTAGTTCATCTGCTTTTTCCTGCGTAATACATAGGCATACTATGCCGCTGCAATGACGTATCATACACACCATGTCTTTTTCGGATATGGTCTGTGCGGGGAAAATGAGATCACCCTCATTCTCTCTGTTCTCATCGTCGACCAACAACACGCCTCTGCCTGCCCTAATGGCAGAAATGGCATTTTTCACTCTTGCAGCACTGTTTCCGAATGCTGCCAACAAGCTGTTATTCTCCATTATTTTATTCTTTTTTGTAGTTTCTTCTCACAGAATTCTATTTTTTCTTTGTTGGGGCCGATTATTGTGAAAAACCGGACTCCATGTTTCCAAAATGGCAAGAACTGTACATGCTCATCCAAACATTGGAAACCGGCATCTTTTACCATAGAAAATATGGAATCAATGTCAGTCACGTCCAAAGCGATGTGATCTATCGCCCCGGTTTTCATTGCAGCCTGTTGGTTTTCATAAATCTCCATAATCAGGTTCCCTAACTGCAAAAAGACTACGGATTCACCGTTTTGTGCATTGATGGTTTGCCATACCACTTCAAACCCAAACTCTTTATAAAAGCGTATGCTCTTTTGCATGTCATTGGTAGGTATCCCGACATGTTGAATCCCGGTAATTTTTCCCTTTATATCCATACGTGTATCTATTTAAGAACGATTCTTTTGATTATATGCAATACACCGTCTTCATCATTGGATGGAGCCATATAACGTGCGAAACTTTTTAATTCATCCGATGAATTTGCCATACAGTAACCATAAGATACTGTTTGAAGCATTTCCGCATCGTTCATCTGGTCACCAAAAGCCATGCATTCATCCGCTTTCACCAACAAATGGTTCTGAATAAACTTTAGTGCATTGCCTTTATTTGCATCACGATGACTTATGTCAAGCCAATTCCGTCCCGACACCACGACTTTTAGAGTTCCGTTGAAATGTTGCAAAACAGGATAACTGTTTACCGAGGAACCATCGAAGTCATATATCGCTATTTTGAGAAATGTATCATCCTTGACATCCAACAAATCTGGTACGATTTCGCACCGTTCATAATAAGTACGGGCTTCTCTTACAAATTCAATGTCTTTATCTTCAATATATGCCTTATTCTTGCCACATAATACTGGATATGCTCCCTTTATCTTTCTCACTTCCCGAACGACTTCATATACCTCTTCTGACGGAATATTGACAACCAATAATTCTTGTGACTTTGAAATCACATATGTTCCGTTTTCTGCAATAAAGATGATATCGTCCTTTATCCTGTTGAAAAGTTTCAGCAGGTTATAGTATTGTCTGCCGCTTGCTGCAACAAACACGATACCTTTTTCTTTCAGATTCTCAAATACAGAGAAAAACTCCGTATGCAACCTGCCAGTCGAATCTAAAAGAGTTCCGTCCATGTCAGATGCTATCAATTTTATAGATTGTTTTTCCATAATTCCCATTACTGTGTGATTTTATGTTTAAGTTCATCAGGTATTGTAGGCATCGAACCATGCTGCGAACATATATAAGCAGATATATCTACTGCCAATCTATGTGCTTCCGAAACACTTTTTTTATAGCATAAAGCTGAGCAGAATGTTGCGGTAAACGCATCTCCTGCCCCCACCGTATCAGCCACCTCTGTTTCGGGGGTTGCCTGAAAAGAAACCGATTCAGGCATAACGACATAACTCCCATTTGTTCCACAAGTCAATATAATCATTTTCAGATTATACTGTTTTAATAATGCAACGCATTGTTTTTGCGGAGAGCATGTGCCCATATCAAACATTTTGCTCACTGTATCCAACTCTTCATCGTTTATCTTCAAAATGTTGCAGAGCGATAAAGAATCGTGGATCAGTTCCTTGCTGAAGAATTTTTGCCTGAGATTGATATCAAATACCTTAAATGTATTGTCCGTATCCGGCATCGTTTTAAGGAATTGATATATGGCATTGCGGCTTTTGATGTTCCTTTGAGCCAGCGAACCGAAACATACAATATTCGTATGTTTGGCAAGTCGTGCCACCTCGTCATTGAAAGTAATGTTATCCCATGCGGCTTGTTTTTGAAAGTCATATCTTGGAACCCCTTGTTTATCCAGACTAATCATTACTGTTCCCGTAGGATAATCAGTGCGCAGAATATGGGATTCAATGCCTTTACTTTTCAATACCCTTTCCGCTTCTTCTCCCAACACATCATTACCGACAGCACTCACTATATAACTATTGAGTCCGAGTTGTGCTGTGTGATATACGAAATTGGCGGGTGCTCCACCTATCGTTCGCCTGTTGGGAAATATATCCCATAAGACTTCTCCTATGCCGACCGCTATATGGTTCATAAGCTTATTGTTGTAGTTTTAAATTGACGCTGCAAAATTAGGGCGATTTTTCGAGATGCGATTACAATATATTTGCTATTTATTTAGTTATATTTGCAGTGCGAATCAAAATCACAGAATATGGCTATACTGGAACGAAAAATCATTCATCAAAGGACTACGCTATGTAGTCGTATCATATACCCTAAGTTCGTATTGCCACGACATAAACATGCCGAATATGAGATTATGCTGTTTACCCATGGAAGTGGCAAGCAATTTGTAGGAGAGGGTGTCAGGAATTATAAGGAAGGAGATGTTGCTATGATAGGAAGCAATGTCCCACATTTGCATTTGTGTAATGCAAAATTAGATCCCGGTGCAGGATTGGAAGCAAGTTCCGGAATAGCGTTGCAATTTCACCCAACCATATTCCCCTTATCTATAAGAGAATTACCCGACTATCTTCCCATATATGAATTATTGCAGAAAAGCCAGTATGGAATACGCTTTTCAGACAATAACTTATATGACGATTTGCTACAGCGGTTTGAAGAACTTGAAAAGGTAGAGCATACTGTACGGTTGATCCATCTTTTTCAAATTTTGGAACGCCTATGCCAATGCCGGAAAATAAACATTCTTTCAGACGTAGCATACAATAGCTCAAATCTTTTGCAGGAAACCAATGAGCCTGTCAATCGCGTATATTCTTATCTTTTCAACCATTTCAAGGAAAAAATTTCGTTGAAGGAAATTGCAGATTATGTGAAACAGAATCCATCAGCTCTTTGTCGATATTTCAAACAACGTACAGACAAGAGCATCTTCCAATGCCTTGCGGAAATACGTATAGAGCACGCCTGCAAGTTGTTGATGTATTCAAACCTGACTGTCGCACAAATAGCCTACGAATCCGGTTATAACCATGTTCCTCATTTTATTGAACAATTTGAAAAAATTACCAAACGAACGCCAAGTGAATACCGATTACATGTGAATATTTGAAGTCCCATATAAAGAACTGTCTCGGTGCTACGATTATAGAGTTAATTCCCACACTTAAATATAATATTAAAGAGTGGGAATTTACATTTCTTATAATTTCAGACCTTTATTCTCTCTATGTATTGCCATCCCCGGATGCCCGATTACGATATGGTCAGCTATGAAATTGCCCGTAGGACTTCGTTCACTTGCCGGACTGCGTATCAGAGGAACATCTCGCTATGCCATAGAATCATCCCGTCTTTGTTGCCACTTAGCCTCCATCTCCCTTGAAAGCTCCACAATCTCCCGGCTCAGCTTCACAAGGTCGATGGTACACTTCTCCAGCTTGTAGAGCAATGCCATCGCCTTCTTCTCCGAGAAGTGGATGCGCAGCTCCTTGACAACCTGATTGTAGTTCGTGCCGATGGCACGGAACTGGGCGTGGAAGTCCGACAGCTTGGTGTAGTAGTCCAGCATCGTCTTGTCCACCTTCAGCACCTTGAACTTCTGCCCGAAGAAGTGCGCCTTGAGAAAGACGGCTTTCGCATACACGTTCGATTCCTCGTACATCGTCAGGAACCTGTTCCATTCCACATCGTCGAAGCGCACCATCACGCAGTGTGTCTTCGGGTTCAACTTGGGATTTCTCCCGTACTTGCTCTTCTTTTTCATTCTTCTTATTCTTTTAATTTTATGGCTTGTCCATTGTTTAATCTTTGATTAATGAATCCCGAAATTATCCGACTGCGGAGGATAATTCTGCCCACGGCGGTGAAGGTATTTTCAGTTACTTAGAATTATTCGGGTAACTGAAAATATATCTTGCTGTGTCTTTGAGGACACAAAAATCCTCCGACTGTCGGATTGATTTCCGAGTGTAATAACTCACTTTGTGTATCGGTCGAACCGATGGAGTACATCCAACGGCTCAACCTGTTCCACCGTAATCCCATCAGAGTTTGCGCCATTGCTCGATGTCATTCCGGTAGGCATCAAGGTGCAGGCGGACAAGGTTCTCTATAAGTCCGGATGCGCTCATGCCCTTCTCTCCGAGGTAGCGGACAACCCTGTCCAGCTCGTCACGCACCGTCTCACTGACGAACACGGGCTTGCGGTTGATAATTTTGGGAACTTTGAGATAGGTGGTGCGGTACTCATCCAAAGACAGCCTGCGCTGTTTGCTGCTAATGCGCTTCTGCGGCATTGCCGCTTCTCCGGTCGCCACTCCTGACGGGTTCATCTGCCATAGGAATTTCTGCTTCTTCCGTGACGGTCTTGCCGAGCTGTTCCGGCTCCTCCGGTTCCAGACCGATACTCCTGTAGAAGTCGTCTATCGACTTGGAGGTGTTGGGTTCCCTGCGCCCCATTTTTTCCACGATTTCACGAGCCTGTTGCTCTGTAATGTTTGGTTCTTTTTTCATTGTAAAAACAAATTGATTAAGTTATTGAATGTGGTCTTGGTCTATACCTCGACCGATTATCGGGAGCGAAGTAAGGTGCTTTAATGCAGTCAGTCAAGCACTTGGATTTTCTTAGGCATTTTTGTACGGTTTTGCTTTATGGAGACTGACAAATCGGTGCGGACTTCACCGATTTGCCGGATATGAATAGCTGAAAGGACAAAGGTACGATTGGGGGCTATTTTAAATTAAGCCCTTATTTTGGCTGTGGCTTCTTTATAAAAAATGGGAATTAAGGGCTGAACGGAAATCGTATTCCACCGGCTTGCTCACAGATAACCGGCAAGCAGTACCCCGGACAATAACTACCGTATCGGCACAACACGCTGCCACTTTTTGAAAATCCATTGCATGACAGCGGATAATGTATTTCTTTGTGGCAAAAGAAACAGTAACAATTAAAAGAAAGGCAATATGGAAATTGTATCAATCGAAAGAAAGACCTTTGAGGCAATGGTCGCCAAGTTTGACCGTTTCGTCAGCCGTATGAATGCCATCTGCCATCGGCACGGGGAAAAGAAAATGAGCGAATGGATGGATAATCAGGACGTGTGCCGTATGCTCAACATCAGCCCTCGCACATTACAAACGCTTCGGGATAACGGCACGCTGGCTTATTCACAGATAAACCACAAGACGTATTACCGTCCCGAAGACGTGGAGCTCATTGTCTCCGTTGTGGAGGATAGAAGAAAGGAAGCGAGGTTCAAAGGAAAGACTATATGAATTAAATATAATGACAACACCCACTAAATCCAGAGTAATATGAATGAGTTGATTAACAAGGACAACAAGTGGATAATCCACTTTATGGGCAGTCTTGACCGACTGCTTGATAATGTAGAGCACCTGACCGCCAACTACCGCCCGACATTGGGCGGTGAGCGTTTCTTCACTGACAAGGAGGTGTCGGCACGGCTGAAGGTGAGCCGCCGGACACTTCAGGACTACCGCAATGAAGGGCGTATCGCCTATATCCAGTTGGGCGGTAAAATCCTCTACCGTGAATCCGACATCGAACGGATGCTGAATGACGGCTACCGCTCCGCCTACCGACAAAGGATAACTTGATTTTTCTTAAAGGAGTGCAGTTTGCCGTATGCCCTGTATTGCGGCAGCAATAGACTTTCGACAAAAAGAAAAAAGGAACGGCTTACGGATGAAGTGTCAATACTGCGCTTCGTCTGTAAGCCGTTCCTTTTCTGCTCTTTACCCATCAGTTGCTTATTTTTCGTTGTCGGATGCCTTTCAAACGTGTGGCAACGGAAACAAGTGGCTGACGGGATGAACCTCAACTATACCATCGGTTATTACTCCTGCCACAGGAAACAAACAACGTAACAGGCGTTTCTCTTTTGGTGGTGCTGATTTCATTTATTATAAACCTTCTGAACAAGGCACTTTCTTTACTGCATATCCTGAATGCAATGGCTATAACCATTTCAAGGTTGTAAACGTCATAGCTGATACCATCCGGTTGCCTGACATATCGCATCGTATCGGCTTCATTCAGTTCATTGTTCTTATAGATTGCCCGTATCGTCTTGCGGACATTGCACGAGAACACCCCGAACAGGTCGGCAATCTCAAATTGCATCATCCATACGGGTGCGGTCGGCATGGTGACTGCACCCGTATCACTGATTGTAATTATACCTCTGCTCATAATCCCTTTATTTTATGATGATTATTTGCTATTTCTTCTTTTCGCCAGCCGATATTTTCTTTCTTCGCTCCATCAGTTTGTCCATATCCTTGGAAATTTTATCATCGGTTATCCGTGCATATCCCTGTGTCGTCCTAATATTGGAGTGTCCCATCATCTTGGCGATACTCTCAATCGGTATGTCCGCCGAAATCAAAAAAGTGCCGAAGCTGTGCCGACTTTGGTGATAGGTCAAGTTTTCCTCTTTTCCTATGGTTATTCCCAATTCATGAACCTCAAACCATAGGGCATCACGGTTGGGAAGAGGAAACACGGGCTTCTCGTCATCGGTCGTGTTATACAGCGACAATATCCGCTCCGCTATGGGATGTAAGGGTATGAATGCCTCCACCTTTGTCTTTTTCCGGTTGATGCGGATGTACCGTCTGCCATCAGCGTTTGTTCCGATATGGTGGGGATGAAGAAGTTTGATGTCCACATACGCCAGTCCCGTCAGGGTGGAAAATATGAAAGCCCGTCTTGCCAGTTCCATACGCTTGTCATACATCGGTGTGGAAAGTATCTTCTTGAACTCCTCACGGCTGATGTACCTGTGCCTTGCTTCCGGCTTTGTCTCATACTCCAAGTCCTCACAGGGATTTACACGAAGAATCTCCTTATCGACTGCCAGATACAACAGGCGGTTCAGCCAACGCAGGCAATGGTTGGTCTGGGAAACCCCGAAGTTCTTGCATTTCTTCAAGTGGGCTTTGTAGGACTTGCCGAAATCCTCCGTCACTTCTTCAAGGGGAATGTCCTTTTTACCGATGGATGTAAGAAAATCCGTCAGGTACTTCTGATAATACATTGAACTTCGATAGGAAGAAGTCGAGTCTATTTCCTCGGAATGCTTCTTCAACCGTTCACGTTCCCATTCACCCATCTGTAGAAGAGTGGTCGGATGGATGTTGTTCAAGGATATGTGGTTCTTCAAAATCTCGGCACTGACCACGCCTTGCGATTTCAGTATCTCATTGTAGGATTCCTCTGTCAGTCGTAAATATTCTCGTAAGCGGTTATTTTCCCTTACGGATTTAATCTCGTTTTTCTTGCTGTTCCATTCTTCCGGTCGGCAATAAATCCCCGTACTGATGGCAGTCTGTTTGCCGTCAATGGTTATGCGGCAGAGTATGGCGGTCGTACCGTCAGCCTTTACTTTGCTGCGGTTAATGTAGGGTAAAAGTGAAAATGTACTTCGCATATCGTTTTCTGTATTAAAGAATTAATTGAAAATCTTTGGTGGTTTCTATGAACTTGTCCATGTCCTCGAAAAGTTTCTTCGGGCTTACACGGGCATAAACCTGTGTTGTGGAAATGTCGGAATGCCCCAGCATCCTGCTGATGGTTTCTATCGGCACACCTGCTTCAAGCGTAATCAGCGAGGCGAAGCTGTGCCTCGCCTGATGATAGCACAAATCATCCTTGATGCCTGCCAGTGCCGCCAACGCTTTCATGTGTCGTCTGAGATTTGACCAATGCAGCAAAGGGAACAGGGTGTCCCTATCCTCACTATGATATTTTTCAATCAGCGCAATCGCTTCCGGTAACAGTTTCACACTGGCACGAAGTTCGTTTTTCTTTCTTCGATACTTCAACCACAAAGCACCGTCCTCATCCGTATATAGGTTCTCGTGGGTAATCGAGACAACATCCGCATAACAGACCCCGGTGTAGCACCCGAAGAGAAACATATCCCTTGCCAGTATATGGGATTTGCGGTAAACGGGTATTTCCACATCACGGATTTTCTCAAACGATTCACGACTCAATGCCCGTGGTGTCGTTTCCGTCTTCTTTGGTAAGGTAAAATGCTGGAAGTGGATTCTGTCGGCATATCCCTCCTTATACGCCAGACGGCATATCTTCTTCAGGATGGCAAGATGGTGGCGGACGGTATCAATCGCATACCCCTTATTACCGGTGGCAAATGCCTGATAGTCGTGGATGAACTGCTCTGTCAGTTGTCCAAATGCCAAATCTTTCACCTTATACTTGGTCTCGATGAACTCCCCGATTGTCAGGCGCATATAGTGATAACCGGGATAAGTCCCTTTTGCCCTGTCTATGCCGATACGGGCTTTGAGGTCATCGCAGACAACATCCGTCATTCGCATGAGCGTCATTTGTGTTTCCATGCTGCCCTGAAAAAGGTCTTTCACATCGGTGGCATCGAAATCAATCTTGCGCTCCACAAGATTGTCGAATGCCGTGTTTACCGCCAACAGTAACTTTTCAATCTTGGAATTGATCTCAACCGCCTCCTTGCTTTTGCCGTTCAGACGGCTTTCACGTGGATTCCATAATTCGGGAGTGCAGGACAGTTTGCATCCGAACTGTGCCATTGTCCTGTTTATCGTGATGCGTCCCATGATGGGAGCTTTTCCCGACTTGTCCGGTCCGCTCTTTTTGAGGTAGAGCAATACCTTGAATTTTTCTACTTTCATACGCTTATATTTTTTAGTGCAAAATTACTTGCCATATAAGCGTTCCTTGATATGCAAAACACTGTGTATGAGTGCAAACAAAACGGTGAGGTTTTCTTTTCATTGCTTTGCGTTACCTCTTTCCGTTTCGGTAACTACCCGGCTAACGGTTTGGTAACTGAACAACCTCAATATTCCGTTGTCGTTTGCATTTTCCACATTTTGCAGAATACAGAAATACAGCTCATTTCAAACGACTTACGTTTAATCTTTACCTATTCACTATTACTTGCTTCGCCTTGTATATTCCACTGCTTCCGGCATAGCTACGCTTCGCTATTGTTGGAAAATGGTGTTGACATATACACCATTAAGTCGTTGATGGGACATACAAACGTCAAAACCACGCAGATTTATACGCATATCATAAATGAACAAAAAGAGAAAGCTGCTAATACACTGCATATAGAAAACTTGGCTTTATAGGTTATAGTGGAGATTTCCACCATTGAGCACCAATGACTTATATAATATCAACGACACACTTACCACCGTATCCTCCTCATGAAGCATCGACTTTTTGAGGGGGATTTTGTTGTATAGACGTTCTCCGTGAAGAGGGTATTAGTCCTAATAGTGGTTTATCCCTATTTTATTTTCTTTTTCAGCAAATCATTGTGTTAATGAAAACTAAATCTATTGGTGGCAAATAAGTGGCTAATTGGTGGCTTTCAAGCACCTATTTAGCACTCATAAACATCCCTATACTTTTGCGGCATTAACTTTAATACGAAGAAAATGGCTTATAAAGTAAATTCGTTGGAGGAAATGCCGAATGCGTTGTCCTACCTGATTGAGTCCGTAGAAGTACTACAATCCAAAGTAAATGCCTTGCAACATAAGCAGGCAAGTAATTCACCCAAGTGGATGGATATAGACGAGCTTTGTGCTTATCTGCCATCACATCCAGCCAAACAGACAGTTTATGGATGGGTATCTACCAAACAGATTCCCGTACATAAAATAAATAAGGCTTTGGCTTTCCTGCAATCGGAGATTGACGATTGGTTGAAGAACAAATCGCACAAAACCCAAGATGACTTAATGGAAGAAGCCAGACGATTTGTCGAATCTAAAAAGATTATCAGATGATGGGAACGACAGATTATTGCTTTTCGTTCTTTCGCAAGCCCATTCAAAACATTGAACCGATAAGGGCGGTAGGCATTGTGGATGTGTATCGTTATATCATCGGGCATTATGCCCAACCACAAACCGAAGCCCTGCGTTTGATGCTATCTTCTCCCGAAGCTAAAAGATACAAAGCCACCCATTTCGACTATTGTACTTTTTCGGGATTATTCCGCAAACGGAATGAAAAGGAACTGATTATGCACTCAGGATTGATGTGTTTGGATTTCGACCATGTGGAGAATATCGTGGAGTTAAAACAGCAATTGCTCAATCATGAATATTTCGATACGGAACTGTTATTTGTTAGTCCATCCGGTAGCGGATTGAAGTGGATAATACCTGTTGACTTGAAAGGATGGGAACATTCCCGGTACTTCAAGGCTGTCGCCAACTGTATCAAAACAACAGGTTTGCCATCAGTGGATATGTCCGGCAGTGATGTGGCTCGTTCTTGCTTTCTACCATACGACCCACAAGCATATATTAACCCTAAATACAAAGATGATGTCGAAGAAAATATTTTCCGTCCAAGATTGGGAGAATGTCCCTTCTGAAATACTGCAAACACATACGCCTGATATTGTCCCTATATGTAATAAGGTTAAAGACGATGTAGAAAGTGTTGTTCGGGAGATAGAACAACGTGGCATTGATATAGCACCCAATTATAAAGATTGGATGGAGTTGGGTTTTGCGCTTGTTGATGGATTGGGAGAGAACGGACGGGAGTATTATCATCGCATCAGCAGATTTTACCCTACCTATCAAAGGGAAGAAACAGATAAACAATATACGCATTGTTTGCAATCCAAAGGGCAAGGCATTACTATCCGTTCTTTCTTCCATTTGGCAAATCAAGCTGGAATTTCATTGGCTTCATCCAACAAAGAGCATTTATCCATTTTGCCAAATATCCAAAATGGCAAAACGGGCAAATGGATAAAATCAGAAGAAGAACTTCCTGCATTTCCTGAATGTGTATTTGAGCATCTTCCTCCTTTTCTAAATGAGGTTGTCAATAACTCCATTTCAGTAGATGACCGTGATACGATACTGATTGGGGCGATTGTGTGTTTGTCGGTATGCTTTCATAATGTTTGTGGTGTGTACGATGAACGCATTGTTTATCCAAATCTTTATCTATTTGTTGTGGCAGATGCAGGTATGGGAAAAGGGGCATTAACCCTATGCAGAGAACTGGTAGTACCCATTAACCGTAATTTGCATGAACTTTCAAAGCGATTGGAACAGGAATATAAAGAAGCGATGAATGCTTATATCAAAGGTAAGAAAGATAATGGAATGACTATGCCGGCCGAGCCGCCCATGCGTATGCTCGTCATTCCTGCCAATAGCAGCGCAAGCTCTTTCTTGAAGATACTGGGAGATAATGACGGAATCGGACTGTTGTTTGAATCGGAGGGCGACACGTTAAGCCAAACATTGAAGTCGGACTATGGCAATTATTCCGATGTGTTGCGAAAGGCATTTCATCATGAGTTGGTAAGTTTGAGCCGTCGCAAGGATAGGGAGTATTGTGAAGTAGCTAATCCAAGAGTGTCAGTAGCTTTGGCTGGAACTCCCGAACAGGTAAGAAGGTTGATACCTGACGCGGAGAACGGATTGATGAGTCGCTTTTGTTTCTATATCATTCGCTTCAAGCGAGGTATAAGAAATGTGTTTGCCACAAGCGACATTTCCCAATCCAAGAATGCCAAGTTCAAACTATTGGGAGATAAGTTCTGCCATCTGCATGAGGAATTTGTACGACAGGGAAATTATTCATTCTCCCTTCCCTCCGATTTACAGGAACACTTTATAGAATACCTCAGCCGTGTGAATGAGGAGTGTTGTGACGAAGTGGATAATAAGATGCAAGGAGTAGTCAGACGGATGGGACTGATTGCTTATCGTATAATGATGGTGTTGACCGCTGTCCGGAACTTAGAGAATGTACATCGTAATTCTTCCTCACTTGACGTGGCAGAGCGATTGGTTTGCCATGAGTATGACTATTCTATAGCCATGAATATGTGCGAAACCTTACTTTATCATGCCGTATTCATTTATCAGAATTTATCAGGAAATCAGTCCAAACGATTCTATACCGCTTCGCAGGAGACTGGCGTTTATGCACGAAGGAATACCCTTTATAATATGTTACCCGATACTTTCACAAAGAAGGATTATGATGCGGCAGTTTTAGCTTTGGGTGAGAATGGAAGTACGGCAAACAAGTGGATAGAAGCCTTTATTAAAGATGGTAAGCTATGCCGAATAGAGCAAGGAAAATATAGGAAGATTTTTTGAGTGGCAAGTTTGTGTTTTAGTGTCACTAAAACCTATGCGGCAAGCGGATAAACTGTCACTCTCAAAAAATCAATTTATGAACATCGAAAGTTAAGATAAATATGAAGGAGAAGACACTAGGCGGTCGCCCGAAGTTGGCGAGTTATCAGAAACGCACGAAATGTTTTCGGGTAATGTTTACCGAGAACGACTATATCTATATCCAATCCAAAGCGGAACAGGCAGGATTGTCTGTCAATGAATTTTGCCATCAGGCGGCAATGGATTGTCAGGTCTGTCAGCGCATCAGTCCGGAAATGGCATCGGCAATCCGTGACCTTTCCGGTATCGCCAATAATGTCAATCAGATAGCCCATCAGATGCACACTTATGGTTTGGAAGCATTCAAACAACAATGCTTTTCAATCATATCAGAAGTCAGTAGAATCATCAACCAAGTAAAGAACAATAGCCATGATAGCAAAGATTAAAACAAGATCAGATTTTGGAGGAATAGTGAATTACGCCAATGACCAAAAGAACAAGAAGAAGTGTGCCACACTTTTAGCACACGAAGGTGTCTGTGCCATCAGCAATAAAACCATAGCCGATTCTTTCCAGATACAAGCGTCCATGCGCCCGAAAGTAAAAAGTCCGGTGAAACACGTATCACTAGCTTTTTCTTCGCAAGACATTAGCCGTTTCCCCGATAACGAAGAAGGGGATGCGCTGTTGGTGGAGATAGCCAAGAAATGGATGGAACAAATGGGGATTCGCAATACTCAATATATCATAGCCCGACATCACGATACGAAACATCCTCATTGTCATTTGGTGTTCAATCGGATAGACAATGAAGGCAATCTCATTTCCGACAGCAATGAAAGAATACGTAATATTAAAGTATGTCGGGCTTTGACTAAAGAATATGGATTGTACTTTGCCCCTAAAAATAGTAAAGCCAGAAACAAGAGTCGTTTGCGCCCTTATCAATTACGGAAGTATAATCTACGTTCTGTAACTCTTGATACACTGGCTGTGTCTCGCTCATGGAATGATTTTCTTGGCATCCTCAAAGGGCAAGACATAGATATACGTTTTAATCGTGCAGATAACTCTGATAAAATTCGTGGTATATCATTCTGTCAAAATGAGTACAGTATAGCTGGTTCTAAACTTGACCGTGATTTGAGTTTTAACAGTCTTTGCACTATATTGGGCAATGTGGCATCGGAACTGATTGTTCAACCTCATCAAGCCATAACTTCCGGTGGAGGTGGAGGAACAAATAATGAACAAGGATGGCGAGACGACAAAGACAAGGATAACCAAAGAAATGAACCTTTTTATAAATCCTCAAAACGTAGAAGATAATGAAAGAAGATGTAGTAGCTGCAAATCTTGTAAATTTGCGCCAAAGTATCAATGAGTTAAAAGAGTGTATTGAAAAACAGAATACTACAGTTCCTAAACCAGAGCAATTAGTAAAAGTGGACTTTGATGAAAAGACCATTTATAATGGAGTCGCCCAAAGTTTCTGTGCTTGCTGGAACGAAGCCTTGTCTGTGGTAAAGCAACATGTCAGGAAACAGCGACCGGATACTTTACCATTTTCATTGTGGTTCCCGAAACTCATTGAATTATTCAAACAGAAGTCTAAATTTCTTGAATATCTTTATCGGCACGTTTGTGATTATAATCTCAATCGCATGAATATCGAGGCTAATACCGATTGTATATTAAAGCGGCAGAATGAGATACTTGCGAGAATCAATGAATTGAAAAGCCCTGTAACCATTATTCCACCAAATATCAATGGGATGTTTATACGTGGGCATCATATAAAACTCCGGTATGTGGTGGTCTTTATTGTTGCTATTGTTACGTGGGCTGTTGCAGCATCGATTAGTAGCACAAAGCATAGAGAAGAAGCCTTTGCGTATTATTCGATGTATCGGGCGGTGAAGGAACAGCATCAGAACTTGATAGAAAAGCAGATAGCAATAAAAAGGGGAAATTAGTATATGTTTTTACGTATATACTGTTTACTCCAATTTATCCTTTTACATCTCAATTAATTGTGAAGGGATTTTTTTATATTGGTGTATGTTAATATAAATTTTAGCGTTATGATTTACGGATACATTAGAGTAAGCAGTGATAAACAAACTGTAGAAAACCAACGTTTTGAGATAAGCAACTTCTGTAAAATTAATGAGTTAACAATTGACGATTGGATAGAAGAAACTATCAGTGGAACGAAAAATTACACAAAACGACAGCTTGGACGTTTACTACGTAAAGTATGCAAAGATGATATTATCATCTGTAGTGAACTTTCACGTCTTGGACGTAATCTTTTTATGATTATGGAAATCTTGAATATCTGTATGACAAAGGAATGTAAGGTATGGACAATTAAAGATAACTATCGACTTGGGGAAGATATACAAAGTAAAGTCCTTGCCTTTGCTTTCGGATTGTCAGCTGAGATTGAACGTAATCTTATCAGTCAACGTACAAAAGAGGCATTAGCGAGAAAAAAAGCAGAAGGGGCAATGCTCGGACATTGTCGTGGCTTTCGTTGTAGACTTAATCCCAAATGTGCCAACAAACATGATTATATAGTAAAAGAATTGGCTAAAGGAACAGAAAAAACTGTTATATCTAAAAGGTTGAAAGTTTCAAAAACAACATTATATCGTTATCTCGTTTATACGGGGCTTCATTTGCCTATAAACTGTCAACAAGAAGGGTGGGAAGAGTATGGTATCTATCATTGATTTCTATGTACTACAGAAGCGACCTTCAAATGGGGGCGGCTTCGACATCACCATTGGTAACCCACCATACATTA